>JADEYI010000649.1_pt1 | contig 41525 bp, 37 predicted proteins | sample 8542331 | NCBI WGS metagenome assembly JADEYI01 (sample SAMN16510988, study PRJNA670497) | mine drainage metagenome | isolation source: biofilm near Copperflume 1 | place: Germany: Marsberg coppermine Kilianstollen | collected 2018-02 | reverse complement strand
CAGTAGAAATACTTCCGCCTTTTCATTTTATCTTCGTTTTTGTCGGATGACAGTAACAAATTATAACAATCAAGGTCCAAAATGGAATTGACCTTATCTTTTTACTTGATGATTTAGAAGTGGCCAGTTAATCTTAAATTTTGAACGTTGAATCCTCTTAATCTTGAATTATCTTTGCGCCATGAGCCCAATAATAGCCCCCTCCATCCTTGCTGCGGACTTTGCCAACATGCAAAGAGAAATTGAAATGATCAACACCAGTGAGGCAGATTGGATACATATTGATGTGATGGATGGCGTCTTCGTCCCCAATATTTCGCTAGGGATTCCAGTTGTAGAGGCCATAAAAAGGCACGCCAAAAAACCGATGGACGTTCACCTTATGATTGTGCATCCGGAGAATTATGTTGAGGCATTCAAGAAAGCAGGAGCTGACTCGATTTCGGTACATCTTGAAGCGTGCCCTCATTTGCACCGAAACCTCCAACAAATAAAGGCATTGGGGTGTAAAGCAGGGGTGGCCATAAATCCGCATACGCCAATTGCAGGATTATCGGAAATAATCCAAGACATCGATCTTGTTTGTGTGATGTCGGTGAACCCAGGATTTGGGGGTCAAAAATTCATTGAGCGAACATATGATAAAATAAGGGAATTAAAAAGATTGATCCTGGATAGAAATACCAGTACGAAGATTGAAATTGATGGAGGCGTAAACCAGCAAAACGCCAAATTATTGGTTGATGCAGGCGCTGATGTTTTGGTGGTGGGAAACTTTATCTTTTCTTCACCAAACCCAAAAGAGGTAATCCATCGTTTAAAAACAATAAGCAATTGATCGTTATACGTTCAGCGGATAATCACCATTAACCGATAACCATTAACCAATCACCATTAACATATAACTAATCCAAAGGCATGTCATACGTTAGGTACATTCTCATTTTAATTCTTTTTGCCTCCTGTGCGCGATCGGTAACCCGGATCGATCCAAGCAAACAAATTGACCTTAGCGGTCGTTGGAATGATAGCGACTCGAGAATGGTGGCCGAAAAGATGATTTCCGAATTATTAAACAGCACCCAATTCAAAGATTATTCAAAAGCATTGAATAAAAAGCCGGCCATTATCGTAGGGCTAATCCGCAACAAAACCAGTGAGCATATTGATGCGGATACCTACATTAAAAAAATAGAGTTGGCGATTTTCAATTCAGGTATTGCCGACTTGGTCGAGTCATCTGGGTTTCGCGATAAGCTTCGTCAAGAACGAGCGGAGCAACAAGATTTCTCTAGTTCGGCCACCGCCACACAATGGGGCAAAGAGGAGGGAGCAAACCTCATGCTTTTTGGAGAGATGACTTCTGAAACCGATGTTTATAACAAGAAACGGGTGGTCAACTATATCACCACACTTTTCCTTACCGACATTGAAACCAATAAGCGAGTATGGTATGGGCAGGAGGAAATCAAGAAATTTATTAAAGATTGACCCTGGGTTATTGGTGCTAGATTCAAATCATTTTGTTATAGAATGCTGGACTCATGCCGAATAATGGCTTTGTAACTTGAAACTTTCAATTTGTAATTTGAGACGCCTCATTTTCATCCTAACCCTTCTCGCAGTTTCTTCCTGCGCTACGTATTACCAATCCAATTTTACTTTTAATCAGGAGTTTGAAAGTGGTCAGTTGCAAAAAGCATACACCACCCTGCAACACCATGCTTCGATGGCGCACGGTAAAAAGCAATTTTTATATTTTGTCAACAATGGGCTAGTGCTGTCGATGATGGGCAAATATGCCGAAAGCAACGACTTTTTTGAAAAGGCTTATTTATTTGGGGAAGATTACCGAATCAACTACCTCAATGAAGTAGCATCCTATCTCACGAATCCAAATTTTACATCCTACAAAGGTGAAGATGATGAACACTTGCTGTTGCTTTACTACAAGGCATTGAACTATTTGAAGTTGAATGATACGGATAATGCATTGGTGGAAATCAGAAGGTTAAATATCCGGTTGCAGCAGTTATCAGATCGCTATCAATCAACAAAAAAATATGAGCATGATGCCTTCATCAATCTATTAATGGGGATCACGTATGAAGTGGACAAGGATTACAACAATGCTTTTATTGCCTATCGAAATGCTTGGGAGGTCTATAACAATGATTACAAGAAACTTTTTGGCTTATCCGCTCCACCTCAGCTGAAAGAAGATTTATTGCGTACGGCTTGGCTTAGTGGAATGAAATCAGAATTCGAATCGTACAAAATTTCACTAGGCATGCCCAATTATAATTATAAACCCAGCGAAGGTGCAGAATTAATTTTCTTTTGGCACAATGGATTAGCGCCTGTCAAGATCGAATGGGGTGTGGACTTCATTATTACCCGGCAAGGCGGATTGGTATATTTTACCAACGAACAGTTGGGACTCAGCTTTCCATTTCCAATTGAAGGCTACAATGAAAACCAGATAAACGGATTAGCAAGTTTGCAAGTTTTTCGTGTGGCCTTCCCAAAATATGTAGAGCGACCGCCTTATTATTCAGATGCTTTTGTTGCCATTAATGGGAGTAAAATCCCTTTGCAACTGGCGGAAGATGTGAATAAGATCGCCTTCAAATGTTTAAAGGAGCGAATGGGATTAGAATTTAGCAAAGCATTGCTTCGTGTGGCCTTAAAGAAAGTGAGTGAGTATGAAGTAAGAAAACAGGATGAGACCCTGGGTTCCTTATTAGGTATTTTTAACGCCATCACTGAAAAAGCCGACACCCGCAACTGGCAAACGCTTCCCCATAGTATTTACTACAGTCGGGTTCCGTTACAAGAAGGGCAAAATTCGTTGAGCTTCACTCTAAAAAGCCCGATTGGTAAAACAGCGGAGCACCAGTTCACGTATACTGTAAAAAAAGGACAAATCCTTTTTCACACGTTTTCATCTTTGGAGAGTAATTATCCAAGTTATGGCAATTAAAAAGCCTAATAAAATCTTCCTTATACCTATTCTCGCCTTAATTATTATTTGTTCTTTTTCAAATTCCTACGGCCAATTATGTCCAACTTGTATTGATAGTTTGGACTTGATAGATCGAAATCTTTTTGATAAAGAAGTCAGAAATGAGATTAACAATAAAAATAAGTTTTTGTATTTAGTGACCAAAGGCCAAGAGTTATCTGCTCAAGGTTATTATGCTCAAAGTAATCTGTATTTTGAAAAAGCATTTTTAATGCAAATGGATCGCCCCATGAAGCATATTGCACTTGAAGAAGAGTGTTATAATGATGATCGCGATTTATTTATGGTTTTATATTACAAAGCAATAAACTTTATGGCTTTGGGTTCTACAGATGAGGCACTAGTAGAATGTCGCAGGATGGATGAACTTCTAAAAGAAACCGATAATATGCATAAAAGTAGAATATTGATTGGTAGTGACCCTCTTTTTTATGTCTTGATTGGAATGATTTTCGAAATTGGAAAGGAATATGACAATTCGGTTTTCGCATACCAAAAGGCAAAACAACTTTACGAGCAAGAGTATGGTCGACTATTTACCAAACACGTTCCTCCACAGCTTGAATACGATCTTCAACGGCTAGTCTCATCAAAGAACATAAATGAAGGAAGAGAAAATGGTGAGATGATTTTTATATGGCATAATGGTCAATGCCCTGCCAAGTTAATTATTCAAAGGGATTTTAAAATTAAATGCCATGATGGGTTGATGGTTTCAAATGACTCAAGTCAAATGCCTAAAAGAGATTACCTTGGAAATTTACTTCTTCCTTTTTATAAATTTAATAAGCCTAATTTTTGGTCTGGGAATTTGCTTGCTAACGGAAAAAATGTGGAATACGAGTTGCTGGAAGATTTAAATTGGGATTCGGTCAGAATCTGGAAGGAGCGACTCGCACAAAATGGTATCCACCTTTGGCGGCAAGGTGCCGAATGGGGTACGTTACCTCAGACAATGTATTACGCAAGGATCCCACTATCAAAGGGAATAAATGATTTCCATTTTACGCTTCAAGGATATGGTGGATCGAAACAAGTCCATTCCTTTTCTTGTGAAGGAAATGGTAAAATTTATATTCATGTTTGTACTACGCTTGAAAGCAAGTAGAGTGGCCATTTCACTTCATCCTTTTAATGCCTAGATAAAGGAAACCAAAAAGGATCCTAGGGGTGCTTAATATTTTCTCAATTCCGGATTAACCTGATCGATCCATCGCAGAATTCCCCCCTTCATGTTCAGTAAATTGCTAAATCCGTGCGATTGCAGTTTTTCAATGGCTAATGCACTTCTTCCTCCGGTTTTGCAATGAACCACCACAGGCCTATCTCTTGAAATCGAGGAAAGGTTAACTTCGATATTTTTCAGGGGGATGTTTAGTCCACTAATATTAACGAGATCAAATTCCAATGATTCGCGCACATCAATAATTTGAATTTTTATTCCTTCGTCCAACATCTTTTTTACTTCTGTCGGCTCAATCTCTTTTATCAATGCTGCTTTTTTTTGATGTGCTGGATTGCAAAACTCTTCGTAATCAATTAACGAATTAATGGTTGGATATTGCCCGGATACCGGGTTATCAGGATTGCATTTAATGTTTACGAAATGAATCGTAAAGTCCAGACTATCAAATAGTAATAGCCTTCCGCTTAATGTTTTTCCAAGACCTGCCAATACTTTGATGGTCTCATTGGCTTGCATCGAGCCGATAATCCCTGGTAGTACACCAAGCACCCCACCCACACTGCACGAGGGCACCATTTCAGGCGGAGGTGGCTCCGGAAAAAGATCGCGGTAGTTGGGGCCTCGTGTCCCATCTTTAAGTAATTCATTGAATACACTTACTTGCCCTTCAAATTGAAAAATAGCCCCATAGATCAGTGTTTTTTTGAGCAGAACGCAAGCATCGTTGACCAAGTAGCGTGTAGGCAGATTATCAGAACCGTCAATGACTACATCATAATTGGATAGGATACTCATTGCATTTTGGGAATTTAAAATACATTGATGCCTTTCAATTTTAGCAAAGGGGTTTAGATTGGTTAGCCTTGAGGCAGCCCTATCTGTTTTCAATTCGCCTACATCACTTGAAGAATAAAGGATTTGTCGTTGCAAATTGCTTTCATCCACCGTATCAAAATCTACAATGCCGATCCGGCCAATACCCGCAGCAGCTAAGTAATAAAGGGCCGGGGAACCCAGCCCGCCTGCACCGATTACCAAAACACTTCCCGCTTTTAGCTTTTGTTGGCCCTCCAACTGAAGCTCGGGAAGTAGTATTTGCCGGCTATATCGTAAAATTTCTTTTTGGTTCATTTTAATTCTTCTTTCTAAATCGGCTAATCATAATCGAATTTCCTAGATTTAAATTTACGTCTTCCGAGATGAAGATTGAAGTAATTGGAATTTTTCTTCCACCTAACGACTGAAGGCAACAATAGGTTGATCGATATAGAGATTTAATAACTAAGCAATCTAATTCAGCCTGCCAAGTAATTAGCTCACACACCATCAACAAGTACTTCAACTGAAAGATAAAATACACTTCGATTTCTTTGCCCAATAATTTAACTTCAATTCAGATTTTCTTTAATTTTATAGATCATTTTTTAAACTTTTGAATATCCAACCCAAATAGCCCCTCATGAAAATACTTTGGTTTCTACTTTTTGCTTTTGCGACACCTTCACTTTGGGCACAAAAGATACTTAACTATAATGATTATCAGGAATTAGCGAAACATAACTTATCCTATCTTGACAAGGGCGGAGTACTAAAATCTCAGCGCGTTAAATTTAAGCAATACACGCTTGAACTCTACGATGAAAAAGGAAATAGCGAATTTTCTACAAGCTGGCCGCAAATACCTGACCTTGTGCGAAGGCTTGAAACGGGTAATCACAAGGATTTGTACGGGGGCATGAACAAAACCTTGAGGGAATTAAGTGGCGGTCTTATTAAACAGGGAAGCGGTGAGTATCACCCCATTCCAACTGAAATTTCGGAACTCACCGTGGCGATCGATCCCGGCCATTTTGCGAAGGATTTTACCCAAGCCATTCGGGAAGACAAATATGTGAAAATGCGAGGAAAGGATATTGGCTTAAGTAAGGATGTTAGTTTTTATGAGGCTGACCTTACCGATATCACAGCGGCCATCGTCAAATTAGAATTGGAGAAATTGGGTGCCCATGCCTTTTTAACGAAAGGAATGGGTGAGAACTCCCTCGGCAAGACCTTTCACGAATGGTATAGGAGAGAGTTTAAAGGCGATTTGCAGCATTACTATCAAGATGGGGACGTGCCAAAAGTCGAGTATGAGAGCTACCTTAAAATGGACTCTGTGGGAATATTTAATACCTTCTATCGCTTTGTTGAATTTAGGAAGCGGATTGACCTGATCAACAATACCAACCCAACGGTAACCATAATCATTCATTACAATGCAGCAGAAGGTGGCAAGCGGGATGCTGATGGTTTTTTGAAACCTGTCCAAAATGATTATTCGATGGCCTTCGTGCCAGGGGCTTTCAGCAGTTATGAATTAAGAAGGTATTCCGAAAAGCTTGACTTTCTTCGACTTTTAATGTCGTCCGACATGGATAAGTCGATGCGGTTAGCCCATTTAATACTCAATCAGGAAAGCCTGATTGGAATACCACCGGTGCAAAATGACCAACATTTGCTCGATGAGCGCTACTGCTCCGTCACCGATTATGAAGGGGTATATTGCCGTAATCTCGCCATGACGCGCACCATCCGTGGCCCATTGGTCTACCTTGAGGCGCTATTGCAAGACAATGGGAAGGAGGCTGTAGAACTGGCTAAACGCGACTATGCCTTAGAACATCCGATGTATGGAAAAATAATGGTGCCGAAAAGATGCTATGAAGTAGCCATGTGTGTGGTAAAAGGAATTACGGACTGGTTAGAGGAGAATAAAAGTTACTCAAGCACCGCAACGCCAGCGCCTGATTTGGAAAAAAAATAATGATTCGTTTTGAAGATTAAATTGGGTCACTAAAGTGTTTAGCGACTGGATTTTTGAAATTGGGTAACGACCGCTGTTGGTAGTTAAATTGTAATTGAGTTTCTACTTTTGATTTTACGACCCAAATGATCCGGTCGAAATATATTTTCACTTAATGATATAATGAAGGAAGTACCAAGTGAAAAGGCTCCTGCTGCCTTGCGATTTCTCTTTATCATAAGCCTGTGGATAATAACGGGGGTTGTTATTGTTTTCCTTTTTATTCTTCCCCAGCGCTTGAATGGCGCTTTGAATACCATTCATCAAGCTAAAGAAGCCATCTCCTCTTTATTCCGGTTTTGTGATGATTGGAATTTTTTGCTGCTGACCACCCTGTTTTCGTTTTCGGTAATAATCTACACGTTGAATGATCGCGCGTTAAAAAATTATTTTCCAAACGGAAAGAGAGGATTTTATTCAGAAGGGGCAATATGGGCCTTCAGGAACCTAACCAACCTGTTGCTGTTTTTTATTGAGACTGGCCTATTTTGCCTTCTCTTAACCCATTCGGTTACCACTCCTTCTATTTACTCCTCCTTAGATGAACTCCCCAAAACAAAGTATCATATCCTGCTCTTAGGCACTTCAAAATTTATAGACCCGTTGGGGGAAAAGAAATACCTGAACTTCTATTACAAAACGCGTATTGAATCGGTTGTCGAGCTTTACAAAAATGGAAGAGTGAAGTCAATCTTAATTTCTGGGGATCGCCACGGTGCTTACAATGAACCGGAGGACATGAAAAACGATTTGATCAAGGCGGGGGTCAAGGCTAAACTGATCACAGAAGATTTTGACGGGTTTAGAACCTTCGACAGCATCATTCGCATGCGGCAAAAACTTCAGGGCACAGAAACCATTCTCATCGTTTCGCAATATTTTCATTTGGAAAGAGCCATCTATTTAGCTCGCCAAAAGGGAATGGAAGCAGAAGGCTATGCCGCCCGGGGCTCAATGACTTTATCGATGATACAAAGAGAGTTTTTGGCTAAGCCGCGGATCCTTCTCGATATTTATTTGTTAAACACGCAGGTTAACGGAGTAGCCGCCCACCCCCGGAGGAAGATCTCTTTTACGAGGAGTGGCGACCTTTTTATTCTTTTAATAGTAGCGGGTACAATAGTAGGAGCTGGCCGACTAACTAGGGGTTTACTTGAGTTTTAAAGCGTATGCATTTTTGTGAATAACCTTTGATGGATTGGATTAAACATTTATTTCGGCAAGTTTCTGGTGGCGATTATTTTTTGATCGCGATTATTGGGGTTGGTGTATATTATTTGGCAGCCAAAATGGAAAACCGACAGCGTTTTCAAATTACCGCATTTATCATTTTCCTGACCTTGTGTATCCGGTTGATTGTAGGGATTTCCTTTATCGGATTAATTGTTAAGATGATCGACAAGATTCATTTTATCTATATTTGGGGGCCTATTTCACTTTCAATATTTATAACCAGTATGTTGTACGAGAAAGGAAATTTAGGAAACATTATTGTGCGCTCTTTAATCATTTCCGTGTGTATTTGCGCTTCCTTGTATTTTGTTTTTCGCTGATGGTATTGAATATAATCTTCAAAAAGCAGCAAAGTCAAGCAATTCCCCATTCACTAAATAATATCCACACGAAAATCACGCACGCAATTAATAATGCAGTCAGCCAAAAGTCAGAGGAGTATCCTTCTCCTTTTACAGATGGGGTTCGCTTGTAGGTAACCAATTTTAACTGCTCTTCCGATTGGGCTGGTGCCGTTAGACTTACCAGAATCAAAATTACACCACATACCAGAAAGAGAAACAAGGCATAGTGCAGGAAGTTAATACCCAACATCATTTGAATAAAACTTCCTTTTTCAATCTGAATTGTTCCCTCTTTTGCCATGTATTCTATTACCAATCGCGACACTCCCAATATAAATCCTACCCATAACGAAACAATTGCCCCGCGCGCATTAATTCGTTTGATGAACAGTCCTAATAAAAACACGGCCGCTATTGGTGGAGATATGTAGGCTTGAATATTTTGTAAATAGTGAAACATTCCGCCCCCCATCAATGTCCTCATAAACGGAATCCAACTTAAACTGACGATCACCAGCACAACCGTTGCAATCTGTCCCACCAATACCAACTGCTTTTCGGATGCATTGGGTTTGAATCGTTTATAAAAATCGATGGTGAACAAGGTAGAAGAAGAATTAAATGCGGACGACAGAGAACTCATTAGCGCAGCAAGTAAGGCAGCAATGGCTAGCCCTTTTATTCCCATTGGAAGTAGGGTGGTTATCATGGCCGGCATAGCTTGGTCGGCATTGTTTAGTGAGAATTCAAGTAATCCTTTTTTTACTAATGCAAAGGCAATGATACCGGGCATCAAGAAAATAAATACAGGAAGAAGTTTTAAGAAGCCGGCAAACAAAGTACCCTTGCGCGCCTGGCTGATATCCTTTGCGGATAATACTTTCTGCACAATAAACTGATCGGTGCACCAATACCATATCCCCAGAATGGGAGCTCCAAACAACATTCCAGTCCAGGGATAGTTGGTATCTGAAATAGGGCGCCATAAATTGAAGAATTGCGACACGCTTGGACTACCCGACTCTGCACTGGCTACAGTAATGGTGTTGGTCATCTCGTCCCATCCTCCCAGTTGATGTAATCCGAAAAACGTAACTGCAATTGTGCCGGCAAGTAAAATGAAAGTCTGGATTAGATCTGTATATATAACTGCCGTCAATCCACCAAGCACCGTATATAGCCCCGTTGACAGTACAATGATGATTGCCCCTGTCCAGAATGGAATGCCAAACATGTCGAAGATCAAAGCGCCCGAAAAAATGATAAGCGAAATTTTAGTCAGCACATACGCAAGAATGGAGACAACTGAAAGATAACTTCGTGCAGCAGGAGAGTATCGCATTTCTAAAAACTGAGGCATGGTGTATACACCAGTCTTTAAATAAAAGGGAACGAATACCCATCCCAATACAATCAACACCAGGGAAGCGAGGATTTCAAATTGCGCATTAGGCATATCAGCACGTGCACCAGAACCCGCAAGTCCTAAAATAATTTCTGAGCCAATATTGGAAGCAAAGAGTGCGGCACCAATTACAATCCATCCTTCACTTTTCCCAGATAAAAAATAGTCAGCAGAGGCAGTGTCGTTGTTACTGTGCTTGCGTCTGAGCGTGGCCCAGCGGGCAATGTAAAACACTACGCCAAAATAAGCGAGCACAATAAAGATATCAAACGTACTAAGATTGGCAATCATAAAGGCGTAAAGGTTTAGGAGTAGGAGTGTGAAAAGAATTCGATTAATTCAGTGTATACGAATGACGTTTCTTAAAATGAATCGGGTTTTCTTTTGCATATTTATTAAAGGTCTTGTTGAAATAGGACAGGTTGGTAAAGCCACTCTCGAAGCAGGCTTCACTTACGTTATAGTCTTTCAATAGTAATTTCTTTGCCTGGTTTACACGATACTGATTTAAGAATTCGGTAAATGTCATGTTGGTCATGTGCCTGAAGTATCGACAAAAGGCTGCCATCGATAAATTACATAAGTCTACCACCTTCTGAACATCTACTTTCTCCTGATAATGTTCTTCTACATAGTGATAGATCGTTTTGATGCGTTGTTGTTCTTTCAAGTTATAATTATGTTCGATAGGAGGAATGTTGAGTACTTCACTTTCGTTGCTGGTAGCCAGCAGCTGAAAAATTTCTAGTAATTGAACCCATTGTCGAAAATGATTCTGTTGAATCATCTCTTTTAATTTCTTACCCACTTCGTGCTTCGTTTCGCCATTGAAGGTAATGGCTCTTCGTGCCCTTAAAAACAGGGAGCGAATGTCTGACAGCTCCGGAATATCAGCTAAGGCTTCATGAAGAAAATCTTCCTGCAACTGGATCACAATCTTTTCATACTCAGTGCGAATACCAAAATCAAAATTCAGGTGAGGGATATTCGGTCCCATAAAGACAAGGTCACTGCCTTTAAAAATAGAGATGTGATCACCGATGTGCCTTGTACCGTCAGCACCTGAGATAAAAATCAATTCATACTCAGGATGATAGTGCCAGTAGAAGAGCTCATTTAGCCGTGGGTTTTTCAAAATCCGAAATGAACTTCCTTCATCGGGCTTTACTTTTTCGAGTTTGATCTTCATTTAAAACGCGGTATTTTTTCGCTTTAAATGTACCTAAATTATCATTACATTTTCAGTTACATCAATAGCGTACAAAAAATGGCAAATCCAGTATAAGTTTATAGCCACAAGTCAGAATACATTTGTTTCAACAAAACAAGGCACCTTATGGAAAAGAATGCACCCGCTGCGATGACCCTAACAATGGCACACACAATGGCTCCCAATCAAAATCATAAAGAGATTCCTGGAAATCCTTCTACAGCGACTTCCAGTAAGATCAAATTAAGCGATCGTTCGAATGGTAAGCCTCTTCGTGTGTTATCAGAAGAGGATTGGAAGTTTTGGAAACAAAACGGCTATATCGTTATAAAAGATGCTGTGTCAAAAGAAAACTGCGAGCGGTTAGTCAAACTACTTTGGGAGTTTGAAGAAAAAGATCCTAATGATGTAACTACCTGGTATGCACCTCCTCGCGCTGAAATGAAAATGAAGGAACTTACCAATACCGGCATGGTGGAAATTTATAATCATCAGTATTTGTGGGACAACCGTTCTGTTCAACGTGTGTATGATGCCTTTGTAGATATTTGGGGCACTGAAAAACTTTGGGTGACCATCGACCGAGCAAACTTGAATTTACCCATACGTCATGGTTATGAATATAAGGGATTCATTCATTGGGATTATGATCCAGAAACAAAACCTCAAAATGTTCAAGGTGTATTAGCATTGGCTGATCAAACCGATGAAAATATGGGTGGCTTTCAGTGCATCCCTGAATTATTCCGAACCTATGACACATGGAAACTGACGCAACCAGAGGATCGCGATCATTTCAAACCTGATACGACTGGATTTGATATCGTGAAAGTGAAAATGAACGCAGGGGATATGTTGATTTTCAATAGCGCACAACCTCATGGCATTCGCCCGAACCACTCTGATACCAAGGTGCGCATGGCTCAATATATTTCAATGATGCCGGCTGAAGAAGACAACGAAGCGATGCGTGAATGGCGGGTCAATTCATGGAGCAATCGCATTGCACCTGATGGTTTTGCTTTTCCTGGCGATCCTCGCAACTGGGAACAAACAAAATACGAACGTGCTGAACTCACTCCGCTTGGGAGGAAACTATTAGGACTGGACAAGTGGTAAGATAAAATTTCTTGGTGCACGCAGCTACCTGCTGCTCAGTGAGCCAATAAAAGCAGGGGAATAAATGATATTATGAAGCAACTGTTTACAACGCTCAACAATGGAATCAAGATGCCTATGTTGGGCTTAGGTGTTTATGACATGTACAAAAAAGAAGCAGAGCAGGCCGTGCTTGATGCGCTTGAAATTGGCTATCGCCTAATTGATACCGCTGCTTTGTACGAAAACGAAACTGAAATTGGTAATGCGGTAATACAAAGTAGTTTGCCCCGCGACCAAATTTTTATCACTACAAAAGTAGGGGATAATGATCAGGGCTATGATTCTACGCTACGCGCTTTTGATGTCAGTCTCAAAAAACTGCAGATGGATTATGTGGATTTGTACCTCGTCCACTGGCCCATTAAGGGCAAGCGGAAAGATACCTGGCTGGCACTTGAAAAACTGTATGCCGACAAAAGGGTAAGGGCCATTGGCGTTGCCAATTATCTGATGCCATTTTTTGAAGAGCTAAACAACTACGCATCTATAACACCGGCCATCGACCAGGTTGAGTTTACACCTTGGCTTTTTCAAAAGGACTTGCTGGATTATTGTGCAGCTAAAAAAATTCAACTACAATCCTACTCGCCCATTACTAGAGGTAAAAAGCTAGATGACCCAAGGTTGGTAAAACTTAGCGAAAAGTATGGGCAATCACCGGCTCAAATTGTGTTAAGATGGAATATCGAGCATAGTATTTCCACCATTCCAAAATCATCCAATAGAAAAAGACTACAGGAAAATTTTGATATCCTTACGTTTACTTTATCTAAAGAAGATGTAGCATTGATGGATAGTTTTGATCAGCAATTCAGAATATGCGACAACCCAATGGAAATGCTTTAAAAATCACATCACGGATGAGTGTGGTTTCGAAAAATATTGATCATACCACTCCGCAGCTGAGGCATGTGGTCATCTTTAAGTTTAAGGGTAGCTCCAAACCAAAGGATGTACAAAAGGTGTCAAAAGCTTTTGCAGCTTTGTACGGTAAAGTTTCTCAAATCAAAAAATTTGAATGGGGCATCAACAGCAGTCGCGAAAAATTTAATGAAGACTTTACGCATTGTTTTATTCTTACTTTTTCATCCGAAAAAGACCTCGCGGATTACCAAATAAACCCTGCACATATCAAGTTTCAAACCGTTTTGAAACCTCACATGGAAAAGGTTTTTGTTGTTGATTATTGGGTAAAATAATATAGTGGAATACATGCTGGCCGCACCTAATTTATTTACAATCCTGGATGCCGTCAATCGATTTAACCAATAATTTGTCTGAAGAATGCGGGTGGATCATCCAAACCCTGAAGATCAATAGAAATCCGATTAACAATAACGAAATCCTGGAAGCTATCGCAAATGAAATGTGGCCTCTGATTTTAGCAAGAATAAAAAGTTTTGCTGCTCCAATCATTACTGGCCAAGTCCCAAGTCCGAAATAAAACATGAATAGAAATCCATCTGTAGCAGTAGGTAATATGAGGCAGGCAGATAGCGCAAAGTAAGTGAGGCCGCAGGGCAGCGTCCCGTTTAACATTCCCAGCAGAAATGTTGTTGACCCTGATTTTTGATTTGAGATTTTCCCGAATAACTTTTTTAGTTGAGAGGTAAAGACGGTTATTGCTTGGTTCAAATAGGGGAGTCGCAAATTGAAAACATTCAGACCTGCCAGTAAAAAAGCACCGCCTAATGCGATGGAAAGAAATTGTTGATAGGTATAAAGATGCAGGAAAGATCCGAACGCCCCTGCAAACACACCGAATAGCGAGTAAAGAAAGACACGTCCACTGTTATAAAGAATGCTGGACTGTAAGAAGGGTTTGTTTTTCGTTATGGCCATCGCTAATGGCCCACACATTGTTCCGCAATGAAGACTTCCGGCTAACCCCATGATGATGGCGGTGTAAAACATTATAGCACGATTTGCTTTTCGTAATAAAAATCCTTGCCATTCATCGTCCAAGATACCGAGGCTCGATAAAGCCCCGGTGACCAGCTTCCCATGTTAAATTTTTGCAAGGGTTCATTTTGTGCCAGCTTATAATTACGGTCGAGCATTTCGTTAGAAGGCCTTGCAATGGTAAGGACACCTTTTTCTAATGGCTGGTCGGGGGCAAAAGAAATAATCACTTGACCGTCATCGATTTTAATCACAGGAAATTGATCTAACGCCAAGGCATTGTTCATTCGGTCAAGCTTTTCCTGATACTTCAATTCTTCCTTATAATAATTTTCCGATACCAGATTCACGTCTTGTCGCAGACACACCATCACTAACATGGCAATAAATCCCGTGAATAGAGCGAATGCCACGACAATCCATTTTCCAAAGTTCATAGCTGATTTTTTAGAGGACCGATAAATTTTACGTTGCTGGTGGTGATCTTTTTTCCATTTTGATAAACACCCAATTGAACGATCGTTTTTGTTTCGTTCAAATCCTGAGGGGGAATTTTAACTAAATACAATCCTTTAAGGATGCCTTCCTTGGGCACGTTAATTTTCGGGCCACCCACACGCATGAAGGTCGCCCCGGCAGGCGATTCGATTTTTAATTCTAGCGGTACGTCTTCAAAGGTTTTGTTGATGAATTCAATTTGATAAAGATTGGTGATTTGGCCATCATCCGTTTTTGAATACAAGGTGCCAGGTGCCTTGAGCACGGTCATCTCAATATCTTGTCGGGTTGAGATGAAGAATATCAAAAGACTTAACAGCGCAATTAAAACAATGCAATATCCTGCCACGCGGGGTGTAAATAACTTTAGCTTTCCCTCTTGAATGGCGTTGAAGGAAGAGTAACGGATCAATCCTTTGGGCTTATGGGTCTTCACCATCACTTCATCGCAGGCATCAATGCAGGCGGTGCAATTCACACACTCCAGTTGCGTACCGTTGCGGATGTCTATACCGGTCGGGCAAACATGGACGCAGAGTTTACAATCAATACAATCCCCTCTCTTCTCTTCTTCATTTCGTTTTAATTTTCTTCTCGGCTCGCCTCGCAACCAATCGTAAGTTACCAGGATAGAATCTTTAACCAGCAACACGCTTTGCAATCTGCCATAAGGGCAAACCACCGTGCATGCCTGTTCGCGAAAGCGTGCATACACACCATAAAATACCAGGGTAAATGCGATAAGCCCGAAGAAACCTGCAAGATGATCGGTCGGGGGCTCGGAGATAAAAAGCTTTACCTCGTTAATGCCAATCACATACGCCATCACCGTATGGGCAACCAATATCGAGATCAGCAAGAAAAGGAAGTGTTTGAAAATGTTTCTGGCTGCTTTATTGAGCGTCATGGGAGCGGCCTTTAGCCTCCGTTGCTTGTTGGCATCGCCTTCGATCCAATACTCAATTTTGCGAAACACCATTTCCATAAACAGCGTTTGTGGGCATGCCCATCCGCACCATATCCGGCCAAAGGCCACGGTAAACAAAATGATGAAAACGAAGAACGTAATGGCAGTGATGGCCAGCAGAAAAAAATCCTGCGGCCAAAATACCTGGCCGAACAAAATAAATTTTCGCTCAAAAATATTGAGCAATAAAAATGGATGGCCATTCAAGGTAAGAAATGGCCCATAAAAAAATAGGGAGAGAAGAAGCACGGTAACAGCTATCCGCCACCGGTGGAGTGTTCCTTTTGGTTTTTTTGGGTACACCCAAATTCGCTTTCCTTCGGCATCTACTGTAGCGATTGTATTGCGAAATTCATCGTCAAATTGATAAAGTGAACTGTGGTGAGCTTCTTCTTTCATTTCATTTCATTTCATTTCATTTCATTTCATTGTCTCATTTTCCTTTGCGCTGTTAAAGCGAAGATTGAGCTTTTGGTGAATCTGTTTTTGCGGTCGTTTTAGGTTTGAATAATTCACCTTCTGGTTTTTTGCCATTGACGGGATTAGAGCCCTGCAGCGTGAGCACATAACTGGCCACATTGCGAATGGCTTCTGGGCTCATCACTCCGCCCCAGGCAATCATGTTGGTACCGGGCACTCCGTTGGTCACTGTTTTAAATATATCTTTTATAGCGCCACCATGTTTCCAATATGGGTCGGTAAGGTTTGGGCCAATGTCGCCACCACCATCTTTCCGATGGCAAGATGAACAGGTATTCAAGAAGGTAGATTTTCCATTTGCCAACATGGATGCATCGGTAGTGGCCACCACAGTAGCTTCATTAATTTGTGCTCCAGGGTTAGCGGCTTTTGTTTTCTGCATTTGCGCATTGGCATAAGCTACTTCACTATCATATTCACTAATGGACAACGGAAATGAATTAAACACATGGTAGGCAAGCATATAAAAAAAACCCCAAATAATACAGCCATAGAATAATGCTTTCCACCAAGGGGGCAGGTGATTGTCCAATTCTTTAATGCCATCGTAGTTGTGGTCGAGTACCAGCGTAGCTTCTTTTTCTTTCGGAACTAAGCCATTGATGTTTATCCAGAAGCGATGGAGAAGGGATGGTTCCGGTTGGTAAACTTCGCCCAACCTTTCGGCCTTTTCCTCAGCGGCTTTAGCAGCAAGCAGATTGATTACTTTTAGTAAATACAACAGTGTCAGCAACACGAGTAACGACACCACGAAAATGAAACTAACGACCAAATAAAATTTAGCCATCGGGTTATCCCAGATTGATGTAGTGGTTGTGGTCTGAGCCTGCGTGGCAAAGGAAATGCACAAACTGGCCAGGAATGCAAATAGTCGTTTCATAAGGAAGAAGGGGTTGAAGTTTTGGTAGGAATAGTTCCATCGTCCAGCGGTATGTCGCCCATGTGGCGGATGAAAGTGCGATCAACGGTGATCACCCACCAGAGCAAGACAAGGAAGAATAGGAAAAAGATAACAAACGATACTACAGGCCAAACCTGGATGTTGTCGATGTGTTGCAATATTTCTTTATACATAGTTTAAATTTTTTCGTGATTGACTTTAAATAATTTAGAACCGTCTTTGCGAGCAACTGCGATGGATTTGTGTGGTTGTGCGAAGCAATCTCCTGTCTTGAGATCGCTTCGGCCCTCCCGCTTCCTTCGCTGGAACTCCCGATGACGTCAAATTATTATTGTTTACCATCAATACTTGATTAAAAAATACATTACTTCACCGCTGCGGTTTTATCGGCTTTAATGTCCATACCCAGCCGCTGTAAATAGGCGATGAGCGCCACAATTTCTGTTTGGGGCATCACTTCATAGCCTTCTGTCTTCAGTCTTTCTACAATTTTTCCTGCTTGCGCTTCCAAATCGTTATTCGCTTTTTCTTCATAGCCAGGTTCATACGGTACTCCGATTTTTCTTAGCGCTTTTATTTTTTGAGCCGTGCTGGCTTTGTCAATTGTTTGTTCAAACAACCAAGGGTAAGAAGGCATTATTGAGCCATTCGATACTTCAGAGGGCGCAAGCATGTGCCTATAATGCCAACTGTCGGCATATTTTCCCCCAACGCGATGCAAGTCTGGGCCAGTGCGTTTTGACCCCCACAAGAATGGATGGTCATACACATATTCTCCTGCTTTGGAATACTCCCCAAATTTCGGATCGTACCGTTGCACTTCGCTGCGGAAAGGACGCACCATCTGACTATGGCAACCTACACATCCCTCACGGATATAAATATCGCGGCCTTGAAGCTCTAACGGTGTGTAAGGCTTTACTGAAGCGATAGTGGGAATATTGGATTTGATCAGGAAGGTTGGCACCATCTCTACAATTCCTCCAATCAGAATGGCGACTAATGCAAGGGTAGTAAACAAAATGGGCTTTCCTTCTAGCACGTGATGCCAGTAACCACCCGTGTTCGCGGCTTCAATCATCGGAGCAACTTCGGCTTCTTCGTTGGCAATGAACTTGCCAGCATAAGCCGTCTTGATCAGATTATAGGTCATGATGATAACACCCGACAAATACAAGGTGCCACCCACTGCACGTAACATGTATAGGGGAATTATTTTGGTGGTGGTCTCCAAAAAATTCTGGTAGGTGAGGAAACCATCGGGGTTAAATTCTTTCCACATCAAACTTTGTACTACACCAGCGGTGTACATCGGCAGTGCATAAAAAATGATTCCTAACGTACCTAACCAAAAATGAAGGTTGGCCAACTTGGTTGAGTAAATTTTCGTGCCCCACATACGCGGTACTACCCAGTACAACATGCCAAAGGTCAAGAAACCATTCCAGCCCAAACCGCCAACGTGTACGTGCGCGATGATCCAATCGGTATAGTGTGCAATGGCATTTACGTTTTTCAAAGCCAGCAAAGGGCCTTCAAGGGTGGCCATCCCATAAGCGGTGACCGCGACAACCATAAATTTTAGAACAGGCTCTTCGCGTACGCGATCCCACGCCCCACGCAAGGTGAGCAATCCGTTGAGCATGCCTCCCCAACTGGGTGCGATCAGCATGATGGAAAATACGACACCAAGGGATTGTGCCCAATCAGGCAGGGCGGTGTATAACAAGTGGTGCGGCCCTGCCCATATATAAATGAAAATCAAAGACCAAAAGTGAATGATGGAAAGACGATACGAATAGACTGGCCGGTTGGCCGCCTTAGGCAGAAAATAATACATTAAGCCGAGGAAGGGAGTTGTGAGAAAAAACGCCACGGCATTATGCCCATACCACCACTGCACCAAAGCGTCTTGTACCCCCGCGTACCACGAGTAGCTTTTGAAAAAGCTCACGGGCATCTCAAATGAGTTGACGATGTGCAACACCGCTACCGTAACAAACGTGGCGATGTAAAACCAGATGGCCACATACAAGTGTTTCTCACGTCTTCGCAAGATGGTGCCGATCATGTTCCATCCAAACACTACCCAAATCACCGTGATGGCAATATCAATGGGCCACTCGAGTTCAGCGTATTCTTTAGAGGTCGTGAAGCCGAGCGGCAAGGTGATGGCCGCAGAAAGGATAATGAGTTGCCAACCCCAGAAGTGAATCCAGCTCAGGGTATCGCTGAACATACGTGCTTTCAACAAGCGTTGTAAGGAATAATACATCCCGGCAAACATGGCGTTACCCACAAAGGCAAAGATGATAGCGTTCGTATGCAGCGGACGTATACGCCCGAAGGTTGTATACTGAAGGTCAAAGTTAAAAACCGGATAGAAAAGTTGGATGGCGGCCAGTAAACCGACCGACATGCCTACCAGGCCAAAAGTGACTGTGGCAATGATGAAGTATTTGACAATCTTGTTGTCGTAGTGGATGCGCTCTAATTCCATAGCAGTATTTTAGTTAACGGCCTAAAAGTAGGAGGCAAGTTGAAGGCCAATCATGATGTTTAGCATTCAAAAACATGATTTTTATCAGGAGGAGGTGATTTTTGTATACCCAGTGAGTGTACATCCATTTGGATAGAGAGATAAAAGAACTATTTTGAAGTGCTATTTTGGCCGTTTCTACAGCGTGTAGAATATTTTGAAGAATGGAAAGCTGCCAAACACAAAAAACCTCATCGCTTTTTAATGATGAGGGCTGTAAGGGTGGCCAGATTTGAACTGACGATCGTGGCGCGAAGCGCGCCACACGATTACACGCTATCCAATTTTAAGGTCTTTGAGGAACCTGGCCGCTCCACGTTTTTTTATCTTGGACTCAAGCCCCGAGGCGGGAGACGATGAGGGACACGTTATCAACAAGTCCCGGAATATTAAATTTTAAAATCGAAACGATTTCTGGAGTTACCTTTATAGAAAATTATACCCTATTAGTACTTCGTGTTTTTTATTTTTAACGATTATTCTTCAGTCAATTTTTGTCTTTTGAATGAGGAATGTTGACTTTTGAATGAAGGGATTAACTACGAATTTAATTAGAAAATGAAAGATGCAGTAACAAACCTTTGGGGCATTGACCTTGGCGGAACAAAGATCGAAGGCGCAGTGTTAAAGTCAGCATCTTCACCCGAGGTTCTTTTTCGTGATCGACTTCCCACCGAAAGCCATCTTGGCTATCAGCACTTGCTTGGGCAGATACAAAAAGTGCTCGCTAAAATGGAGATGGCAATGGGCTACCGTGCTTCAAAGATTGGTATTGCCACCCCAGGGATTCGTGATCCAAAACTTGGGACCATGCGCAATTGCAACACCACCTGCCTGAATGGAATGCCCTTGAGAGATGACCTTGAAAAATTACTGGGGATGAAAGTGAACATGGCCAATGATGCAAATTGCTTTGCGTTGGCGGAAGCAAACATGGGAATTGTGAAAGAAAAATTTCCGCATGCCCGTGTTGTATTTGGGGTGATCATGGGAACAGGAGTGGGAGGGGGCGTAGTGGTTGATGGAAAAGTAATCAATGGCTTTCACGGCATCGGTGGCGAATGGGGCCACAATATTCTTGATGCCAATTATGGTGAGCGCTGCTATTGCGGAAAAATGGGATGCGTTGAAAAGGTATTGGCTGGTCCAGCACTAGAAAGATACCATCAAGAAATTGGTGGAGAAAAGAAAACGATGAAAGAGATTTATGAGAACTATAAATCGGGAAATGATGCCTTGGCAAAAAAGACCATCGAGCGAATGATCCACTTCTTCGGACTAGGATTAAGTGTAGTAGTCAATATCCTCGATCCGGATGTCATTGTCATAGGCGGTGGCGTGGGCAATATTGATTTGATTTACACTGAGGGCAGGAAATCACTGCAACGATATATTTTTAATGACGGAGTCTTTGAAACCCCCATGGTTCATCCAAAGCTTGGCGATAGTGCTGGTGTATTTGGGGCGGCTTTCCTTTGAATATCTTGATGAATGGTTTTTATTCCAATACTTTTAAAAGTAGTTTGGCGTTATTATTGATTATTGACTAATTACCTCAAATTTTTTAACCATGAACTTTAAAATTAAAAATACATTATTCCTCTCTGGTTTACTGGTTTTCATCTTATTAGCGAAATGCACTTATGGCCAAGAATCGAATCCACTGGAAGGTCGTTGGGACTTGGTCATTGATAAGGCCGGAAAGGAAATCCCTTCTTGGTTGGAGGTGAGGCATTCTGGAAATCATACACTAATTGGTCGATTTGTTTACGCCAATGGTAGTGCGCGCCCAATTTCTGAAGTGAAGTATGCGGAAGGCAAATTCAGCTTTACCATTCCCACGCAATGGGAAAAAGAAATTGCAAATCTGGAGTTTAATGGTTCAATCAAAAATGATAGCATAAAAGGAACAATGCTTTACAGCGATGGAAAAACCTATAACTGGGCAGGATCTAAGGCGCCCGCTCTTGTCCATGATATGAACCCGAAATGGGGCAAACCTGAGCCAATTTTCAACGGCAAAGATTTGACCGGTTGGCATGCCATGGGGCCAAATCAATGGATCGTTGAGAACGCCATTTTAAAAAGCCCAAAGTCGGGATCAAATTTGGTGACCGACAAGAAATTTATGGATTTCAAATTGCACATTGAATTCAAGTATCCAAAGGAGAGTAACAGTGGTATTTACCTTCGCGGCCGTTATGAAGTTCAGATTGCCGACACCAAAGGCATGGAGCCGTATGATATTTATCTCGGTGGCGTCTATGGATTTTTACCGCCTAATGAAATGGTGGCCAAGGATGCTGGCGAATGGCAGTCTTATGATATTACCTTAATTGGAAGAAGGGTGACGATAGTAGCCAACGGTACTGCGATTATAACCGATCAGGTTATCCCCGGAATTACGGGGGGCGCTCTGGACAGCAAGGAGGGGGAGCCTGGCCCATTTTTAATTCAGGGTGATCATGGACCAATCGAATTTAGAAATATAACCGTTGCGACCACGAAATAGGTTGAACCATTTTTCATGAGGGAAGTTAGACACTTGGCATGTTTCGGCTAAAATAATGGTGTGTTTCGAGTGAGAAATTTTTCGGTCTATATCCTAGCCGGTATTCTGGCGTTTGCTTCTTGTTCAAAACCCACCGAGGTGACCTTAAAATTATCCTCAGCAGATATTCAAATCATTGGGTTAGAATCAATTTCCGACTTGTATATCGGAGAAGCAGCATGTCTGGCCAATTCTATCGCCCAACATATTGGGGATAGTACGTTAGGTATTTACCGTTCTAATCCCCTTTTTTTTACCACAAGTACCTTAAGAAAATGGGACAAACGTTTGGCATGTGCTGCCGTGACACTTACAAACGCACCTAGCAGCTTGCCTTCAAACCCACAGGGAACAATCACCATTTATTATGATTCTACAATTACCTGTTCGGACACTACTGGGGTTCAACGTAAGGGCACCATTACAATCTCGTATAGCGGGCTTCGATATGGAATTGGCTCAACACGAGTAATTAATTACCAGGATTATTCCAGTAATGGTATTAGAATTAAAGGCATTTGTACGCTTACTATTTTATCTGACTCAGCGGCCACAGACTCACTAAATACCACCTTTAAGGTTTCCCAAGTAGTGAATGGAGGATCATTAATTTTTTCGGATGGCCGGACAATCACCCGTAATCAAAACTTTACCCATCAATGGAATCATGCCCGAAAGCTTACATCCGATACCATTGCGCAATATTTTAAAGGCGGCACGGCCAATGGATCAATGAAAGACAGTGTGTTTTATCAAATGGTTATCAATGAGGATTTATTTTATTCTCATCGGTGCTTGTTCAGCAAAGAATTTACTCCTATAACGGGCATCAAGACCTTACGGGTAGGCAATACAATTTATAACATTGACTATGGCTTAGGCGTGTGCAATAACAACAAAGTAACCGTAATGGTGAATGGTCTATCCAAATTGGTAGCGCTAAACTAATTCAGAATAGCTGGGATAGATGGGTTTCATTTTATTACTATTGTTGATCATTTCTTAAATTTGCTGGATACCTCGATTGTGAGAAAAGAGCTGCTCTTAGCTAGTTTTGTTTTGCTGCCAATAGCCTTTGCTGGCGCACAAGCCATTACCCGTTATACCTATCATGATGCCTCTAAAAAGAACCTGAAAGAAATTTATCAGGTAAAAGATACTGTTAGTAATATATTGCAAGGCCGGTATATATCTTATTTTCTTAATGGACATATCGAATCAAAAGGGCAATTTGTAAACAATGAAACCACTGGGGTCTGGGAATTCTACTATGAAACCGGCAACCTAAAAATGAGGGGCATCCTACGCCAAAATTCCAACTATGGGCTTTGGGAATATTACTATGAAAATGGCCAGAAGAGCATGGAAGGAACAATTGATGGTAAACTGAAAGAAGGAAATTGGAAAATCTATTATGAAAGTGGTGAACTTAAAGAGCAAGGTGAGTACGTGGCCAACAAACGCTCCGGACTTTGGAATACCTTTTTTGAGGATGGCTCAAAGCGAGGCGAAATTGAGTATGAAGATGATCATGGACGATATACCGAGTTTTACCAATCAGGCAAAGTATTTGCGGAAGGGCCGAGATCCGGAGCCAAGAATGTTGGCCATTGGCGGTTGTATGCTGAAGATGGCACATTGGAAAGCGAAGGAGATTACAACAATGGAAAAAAAAATGGCGAATGGAAATTTTACTACCCGTCAGGAAAGAATTCGTCTATCGGAAATTATGAAAATGATATCCCTGTAGGGCAATGGCTCTATTATTTTGAAAACGGATCGGTAAGTTCAAAAGGGGTATTTGTGAGTGGAAAAAAAAATGGTTACTGGAGCACTTTTAACAAAGATGGATCGGTGAAAAGTGAAATAACCTATGCAAATGGTTCAGGCGATTATCGGGAATATTATCCAAGCCATAAACTTAAAGTAAAGGGGCAACTAGTGGATGGTAAAGATCAAGGAGGTTGGCAATACTTTTACGAAGACGGAAAACTAGAAGGAGAATGTGAATTTGATAAAGGGAAGGGAATTTATTTAGGATATTACCCAGATGGTTCCTTGCAGACGAAAGGCCAAATTGAAAATGACCTGCGCGTTGGCACGTGGGAATTATATGAACAGGACGGAAAATTGTCTGGCTATTATAAACCCTTTTATGAAGACAAGAATTTAGCTAACGCAATAAATGCTTTAGCAGAAAGGTCAAAAGTGCCAAATTTGGTTAAACCAAGAAAAAGCCATTTGTCCTATTTTTCTCCTCGCTACCCTGAATATCATAGTGTTATCATTCAAGGAAATCCGGCCTTTATGTTTGTGGGTAGTTTGCCGATGGGAGTCGAATTTTACAATGAGGCAAGGTTGGGCCACGAGTTTTCATTCGAAGGCATCCGCGATCCTTTTTTTACTGCCGATGGCCAGGTGCCCATCGGCAAATTGTACAAAAGAGGTTATGCCATTTCGCTCAAACAAAAGTTTTATAACCCAGTGAATTTTGGGATGTGGTATTTTGCCCACGAAATCCGGTTCACAAATATTGTGCACTACTCCAACGAGCGGCTGCCGGGCACAACCAACATGATCATCGGAACCGCCTCGGAACAACGTGTTGAATATGGTGTTCTTCTGGGCGTCCGGTTAATGCAACGGTTGGATCGCAATGGATTTACAATAGATTCCTTCATTGGCTATAATGCAGGCTACAGAAGCGTAGCAAAAGATCCTCAGTTTGAATCTGTTTTTAGCACCATAAATACCAACCATTTCTCACAAACCTTCAGGATAGGGCTTAACTTTGGATATTCTTTTTCTTTTGAGGGTAGAAAATATTGAATATAAATTAAATAATGCAATAAAGTGACATATATTATTGATAAACAAATAATTAACACTTATACTATGAAGTGTTAATTATTACTATTTGCACCGTCAATCCTAATTAAAATAACTAATGCAACAGCCTGATTCACTTAACTTGGTAGCCGAATTTCATCGAACATTTAAACATCCCATCTTGAGCCTACCTCAAATTCCTTCCGAAGATCGATGTAAACTGCGTATTTCTTTAATTTCTGAGGAATTAAAAGAGCTTGAGGACGCTGTGAAAAATAAGGATCTTGTTGAAATAGCAGATGCGCTCTGTGATATTCAATATGTTCTTTCAGGTGCAATACTTGAATTTGGCCTTGGAGAAAAATTCAATGCTTTGTTCGAAGAAGTGCAGCGTTCTAACATGAGTAAGGCCTGTAATTCTGAAAAAGAGGCCATCGATACGGTTGCCTTTTATAAAGCCAAGGATGGCACAGAGTGTTACTACTACGAAGAAGGAGGTCGTTGGCTGGTTTACCGAAAGGCCGATCAAAAAACCATAAAATCAATAAATTACTCGCCAGCTGACTTACAAAAAATTATTGGCGATCATACGTAAAATTCAAGTTGGAACACACTTTCATTCCCTTTTATCTGGATTGGATTCAAGGCAATTATAGATGAATTGTTAAATGCAAGGATATATTCACTACGACTAATCCTTACTTTACTGTAGCCAGGTTTCACGCGATGGTATTGCATGCGACCTGATTTGTTTGCAGTGGCGCTGTACAGGTAATCAAATTTGACCAGAATAGGGGAGGGGATGTATTTCATTGTCCATACGCTTTCTCAAACTCCACATAAACTAATTTATTGTACACCGTATTGTATTGGGTAATTAGCGAATACGCCCAGGACGGAACGTAATTAAATTTCTTTTCGTAGTCCTCAATTTTTAAGCATAACTCCCTCACATAGAACCTAATCTGGTCGACATTTCGACAATCACTTGGCTTTTCAAAATTTCTTTTGGTGAAATCCAGTAGCGCTATTTCAGATTTTTTGAATTCAGCTGTATTCATATTATTGTGTATTATTGCACAATTATAATATAATAATGATATATTAAGCAACTATTAATGTGAATATTTACACAAATAGTTTATAACTATCCTTTTTACCCATTAAAATGGGGTTTTAAAAAGCCGTCATTAAACCTTATAGATTAATTCTCGTGTCAACCTGAAGACAGGAAAGCAAATGTGGCACGCGCTGAATTTCATCAAAGACTGCCCCGTTTTTATAGGTAGATAAAAAGTGCCGAGGATCTTGAGATGCTAATTGTATTGTGTCTTGGTTTTCAAAACTAACGTAAGGTTTTTTTGGAAACAGTGCTTTAGCAAGTGTAGTTTTACCCGATTGCCTTGGGCCAAGAAGACCCACCACCGGAAATTTTCGTGACAGACTTATTAATTTGGCAGAGACGGCTCGATGTACCATTCTTTAAGGGTAATATCAAAAGAAACCCTTATCGATTGAGCTTAAATAACCTTGGAAGATCGCTGATATCGCTCTTGTTGATATTCCACAAGAATCCAGCGACCAGCATCAATCCTTCTTAATCACCTCCGGATGTCCCTGGTATTTTACCGAGCCTGTAAAGTCAGTCTCTATCTCGACTGTCTCTCTTGCATTCACTCGGGCGCGGCCCAATTCACGAGCATTCACAATTGCATGGCGCACTTCGTAGCCACTCGCTTTCAGCTGGGCTACCTTGTTTACGTCTGCTTCAAGAAAATCACCATCGCCATCCAATTCAAAAACCATTGGGCCGGAAAGATCGAGCTGAAGATTTCTTGCATACAAATTAGCATCGCAGGTCATGGCACCAAGCAGCGAAATATCCATGCTTTCTTCATGGAATCCTTCTATCCTTATTTTGCCAGCGCCTTTCACTTTTAGTTTTTGTAAGTTTGGCATGGAAATTAGAATTTTTACCGTTTCATCGTCATGGTCGTTGAGCCAAAAGGTTTTGTTCCGCGAGCGATAATCAATCTCCAGCCGGTCACCCGATTGATCTACCCGAAACCTTTTCTTCTCACTTTCAGATCCTTTCAATTCCACCGAATACACATCGCTTTGGCGAATGACCAAATCAAAAATCCCGGTGATATCTAGCTCGTCAAAATCTTTCAGCCCATATTGATCGTTTAAAGCCAGCGCTTTTTCTTCTGTAGGTTGTGTGCAGTTCACGCATTCAAATCCATGTTCGGTCATTTTCCAGGTTTTATCAAAATTAGAATCGCGATAGCCGTCATAATCACGGTAATTGTTGTCAATCAGACGCCACATTTCTTCGTTGATCACGAATAAAGTATTGTAGGGAATGTAAAGATCCATTTCAAGGCGTTGCGCCCTGAATTTGGCATCTTTGCTAAAGGTTATGTTCGAGTCGAACGTGAACACGCTGTCGGCCTGCTGCACATTGTAGGTTATCATCTTAGCATTTTCGATAGCATTTTTGTGCGAAGTGCCTTGCGAAATAAAACGTTCGATCAATTTCACTTGTTTGCCGTCATAGCCCTTTATGGTAAGGTCGGTCACTCGGTAATCGTCAAGGCCGGTCTCCTTGATTTTCAATACGGCCGTTTTCCTGTCAAGGTCAAAGGTCTTTTCAACTTTGTAATCACCTTCTTCTCGAAAGGAAAAGATGATCTGGGGTACCGTGACGGCAAGCACTAAAACACTCACGAAGAAAAGAACAAACAATGCCCAGCCTACCATCGGACGGAATACAACTCGTTTTGAAATGATAGAGCTCCCCAACAATTGAATAAATATTGCCGGAATCAAGGCCACAAGAAATGCCGCGACAAATACCCAAACTGAAAATGTAGATTTTATTGCGTCAATGGGTAGACTAAGGCCATCCCACCAACTGGGCAACGAAGAGGAAGACACAACTCCGAATAGCAAACCAAAAGCGAGTAGTATTGAAAGTACCAGTAGCAAACCTACCAGTGAGATGCAAATGCCTATCGTCACCCGCAATATATCAACCAGTCCTTTTAGCGCTGGACCTAAGATTTTGGCAAGGAAGGAAAGAATTGCTGCGATGGCGCGGAATGGAAGCAAAATTATTTTTGCAAAGGCACTTTCATCATCATCTTTTTCGTTTAGGTTTTTTTTTATACTTGATTCGATGTTGGAGAGCGTTACTGGCTCACCTTGCATTTCCATTCGCTCCGTAATTGTTTTTGCTTCGGGTATAGAAATCCAAAGGATGATGTAAAGGACAATACCGAAACCACCGAAGAAAGACATAATCACAAACAACACACGGACAAGCACCACATCCCATCCGAAGAAAGCGGCAATGCCACCAGCTACTCCGCCTAAGACTTTGCTTTCGGGGTCGCGATACATTTTCTTCGCAGTGGATTCTTCTTCGATTTCCGCCACAGGTAAAACAATCCAGAGGATGATGTAGATCACCAGCCCGCCTCCATAGCCGAGGGTGAGCAAGGCGAAGATCAAGCGCGGCCATACTGGGTCGATATCGAAATAATGGCCAAACCCCGAGCAAACACCGCCTAACACTTTGTTCGATTTATTGCGCACTAATTTTCTGTGCTCCGTGGATTGTGTTGATTGAGAGCGAGCCCCTTTCTTTTTCGGCTCAGCGGAAAATTCATCGCGATGGCTATCGGTATCATCGGCAGCCTTGAAGTCGTTTACGTTGCCCATAACCACCATCAATTGTGCCACGTCTTCGGCTGTGATCACCTGTTTGCCTTCGTTGAGCTTTGACAGGAAAATCTCGGCTATGCGGTTTTCGATGTCTGCAATGATTTCGCTGCTGTCGTCAAAGGAGCTGAAGTAGCGATTGATGGAATCGAGGTATTTGCGCAGCGTTTCATAACCGTCTTCTTCAATGTGAAAGATGATGCCGCTTACGTTGATGCTGAGTGTTTTTTTCATAACAGTGTGAATAGAGGTGTTGATTAAACGGTAGTGGTGGAGTTGCTTCTGATCATTTCGGTTGAGTGCACTAGATCTTGCCAAGTTTCCGAAAGGCCTTTCATAAATTTTTCGCCATCTTCGGTAAGCTTGTAATATTTACGAGGTGGTCCGGACTTGGACTCGACCCATTTGTATTCAAGAAGTCCAGCATTTTTTAGCCGGGTAAGTAAAGGATACAGGGTGCCTTCAACGACAATCATTTTGACCAGCGTCAATTCGTTTAGCATGTCCGAGGCATACGTTTCTCCTCGCGCAATGATTTGCAAAATGCAATATTCTAAAATCCCCTTTCTCATCTGAATTTGCGTGTTTTCAAGGTTCATAATCCGTTTTTTAAGTCGATCTTATGATGTTATACGCAAAAGTACTATGTATGGCCAAGTACTGTACGGATATTTTTAAATTATTTTAAAAAGTGAACCAAATGTGTCAAAAATGCAATGTAAACATGGTTCGAATATCTGGCTTTGACTCTACCGTGAGCGATCCGTTGTGCATTTGCATGATTTGCCTAGATAAGGCAAGGCCAATGCCTGAGCCTGATTTCTTGGTTGTAAAAAAAGGAACAAAAATCCTATTTATGGCTTCGGGAATTATTCCAGGACCGTTGTCGATCACTTCGATTATAATGGATTGATCGATATATTTTCCATTCAACTCGATTACTCCGGAATCAGTATGCGCAAGCGACTCCATGGAATTCTTCACTAAATTAATCAGCACTTGCTCAATCATTTCGGCATCCGCCTGAATCGCGAGGTATTCTGAACTGCAGGAATGCGTGAACACGATATTGGTTTTCTTTAGTTCCTGCCGCATGAACTGGGCGGTCTTTTCGATGAGCCCTTTTAAAAGAACTGTCTTGATTTTTGGCTGCGGCAATGAAGTATACTCCCTATAGGCGTCAATAAATTTTATCAATCCTTTGCTTCGGTTTTCGATGGTGGCAAGGCCTTCGCGCAAATCGTCTGCAGCTTCACTTTTCAGTTTGTAATCATTTCCGTTAACGATCATTTCTGTGTCTAAAATTTCACGAAGGGTTGAGGTAAGGGAAGAAATAGGGGTAATGGAATTCATGATCTCATGGCGCAGCACGCGCGTCAAATTTTGCCAAGATTCGATTTCTTGTTTTTGTAATTCCGTCTGAATGTTTTGGAGCGTTACTAATTTTACAGTGTTTCCCCGTATCCGCATTTCCGTGGCCTGGATCGTAAGTAGAAACTCGTTGGTTTTATAAAGTGTTCCTTTTCCCGACTGAACTTCTTTTAACGCTTTGAAAAGTTTTTCATTTTTTTCTGCCAGTTCGTTGATGTTTTTCAAGTTGGCCTCATTGACAAACCGTTTGGCATTGGCATTCATCAGTTGAATGTTGCCTTCATGATCAAAAGAGAGAATGCCCGTGCGGACTTGTTGCACCACGGTGTTGAGGTATTGCCAGCTTTCTTCTTTTTCAGAACGGGTGTTTCGAAATGCCTCCAGCACTTCATTGAATGCGTGGTTTAGTTCTTTATAACTTTTGCCAAGTTTGTTATCCGCGGCAAAGCCAGAAATAAAATCAGAATAGCGCACCGATTCTAAAAATCGCGTGAGCTTGCGGTTGGTCTGAGAGGCGAACCGATAAATTTCCCATACTTGAAATAGAATGATGACGGAGGTAAGCCCTGCCGCAAAGATCATATTGGGCCGACCAAACATAAATTCAGCGGACGCTACCGTGAACGTCAAAAAAAGTACCCTAATTAAAATCCGTATGCGAAAGTCTTTCATATTTTAATTCGAAATTTCAGATTCAAAATTCAAAACTTCTTTTCCCCAATTTGGAATCTTGAATTTCAAATTTTGAATCTCTTAAAGTCCATGTTTCTCCAACCTTCTGTACAGCGATGAACGGGTAAGTCCGAGTTCGGTTGCCGCCTGAGTGATGTTGCCGTTATATTTTTTCAGCACTTTTCGGATAAGCAATTTCTCTACTTCCTCCAGGTTATAGGCATCCAGATTTAGCCCAGGTTCATTTTCTTTTACATTGGAAACGTTCAGATTAAAATCCTCTGGTTGCAGCACATGCGAAGAACTCATAATCACAGCACGTTCAATGGCATGTTGCAGTTCGCGGATATTCCCCGGCCAGGAATGCTTGTTCATTCTGGCAATAGCGGCATCACTAATTTTAGAAATATTTTTTTCGTACTTCGATGCATAGCTTTTTAGGAAAAAGTGGGCAAGCGGTGGAATATCTTCAGGTCTTTCGCGCAAGGGAGGGATCTCGATTTCTATGGTGTTGACCCGGTAAAGAAGATCTTGTCGGAATTTGTTCTCTTTCACCATGTCATACAAAGGCATGTTGGTGGCGCAGATCAACCGGATGTCGATGGGCAATTCTTTATTGGCCCCAACACGGCTTACTTTTCGGTTTTGCAAAACGGTGAGAAGTTTGGCTTGCAAGGGCATGGAGAGGTTGCCAATTTCATCTAAAAATAAGGTGCCACCATTGGCCAATTCAAAGCGCCCAACGCGGTCTTCTTTAGCATCGGTGAAAGCCCCTTTTTTGTGACCAAATAATTCAGTCTCAAAAAGGGTTTCCGTAACTGATCCCAAATCCACCGCCACAAAGGATTCACTTTTTCTAGCAGAATTGCGATGGATGGCGCGGGCAATCATTTCTTTGCCCGTACCATTTTCTCCGAGTATCAACACATTGGCATCGGTTTGGGCTACCCTTTCTATGGTTTGAAAAATCTTTTGCATCGCCTGGCTTTGGCCGATGATGTCACTGAATTTCTCATTGATAACATGATTAATCTCCTGGTTTTTTATTTTCAGCGTTTCCACCTGGTCGCGCGACTCACGCAGGCGCATGGAGGAGAAAAGGGTGGCTAGCAGTTTTTCATTTTCCCAGGGTTTCAATACGAAATCGGTAGCTCCTGCTTTGATCGCCTTCACGGCCATTTGCACGTCACCATAGGCGGTAATTAAAACCACGACCGATGAGGGATCAATATCTAATATTTTTTGAAGCCAGTAATATCCTTCGCTACCACTACTTACATCTTTGGTGAAGTTCATGTCGAGCAAGATCACATCGTAGTCTTCATTAGCCATGAGCGTAGGGATGCTCTCCGGATTTTTCTCAATATCCACTTGAGCGAAATGCCGCTTGAGGTGCATCTTCGCTGCTTTTAACAAGTCCTCGTTGTCATCTACGATTAGAATTTTTCCTTGCCTTGTTTCGGTCATAATAATTCAGTTTCAAGTTTTAGGTATTCGGGTTACACGTTTCGGGTTGCGTTCCAATGATCTTCTACCCACTGGATAAATTTGTTTATCTTTTTGCTTAGGATGCTGTACTCACTGATTAACCATCAAATTTTTCGGTTTCATACAAGAACTCAAGGTGAACCATTGTTTCGTCACACGCTGCATGGGAATAGACTAAGTACTTGATGAAATCAGCCATGCAACGCTTCCGCCCGTATCCTTCAACGACTAATGAGGTTACCGCCTTTGACGACCTTCTGATTTGACTACCTTCCTCGTATAATTCAAACTTGAGAAGGGACAAGGCGATTTTCTGAACCTTGATAGCTAACTTATTTGACTCGATGTAGATTTCTAAATCCCTGTAACATTTCATGGCGATCTTACTTGAAACTTGTAACATGTACCCTTCCATCCGCAACCTTTGTACCGCAAAGCAAAAGCCTATTTTTTAAGATTATTCAGGGCTTTTGTTCTCAAATCTACATTTTTTTCGTCCGTTTACGGACACATTCGTTCATATTTGAACTGAACGGTACTCGCTAATACCCGAAAATTGCGCTGCAATGCGCCTTATTAGGTTGGCACATTAGTTGGCTTAGAGGGGGAAAGAATAAAATCACTATGCAGGAGTTAATGGACAAGAAAATAAAGAAGAAAAGGTTTACCGTAAAGAAGGTATCAACTTACTTTGGCATAGTTGCATTGGTTGTCTTTGTGGCCTATCAATTCATTTTTGCTGACAGACGATCCACTTTTAAAACCGAAAAAGATAAGGTCACTATTTCGGATGTGAAAATGGGTGAGTTTAAAGAATACATTCCTCAGACAGGTTCAGTTGAGCCAGCACGAACAGTTTACCTTGATGCCATAGAAGGAGGCACAATAAAAAGGGTTGTTCGCGAAAGTGGTGCCATGGTAAAAAAAGGTGACTTGATCATTGAGATATCCAACCTTAACAGGGAAATAGCAGTTCTTCAGCAAGAATCTGATTTGATGCAAAGCATTAATCGCTCGCGGGATACGCGTATCAACATTGGAAACCAAGATCTTACTCAACGAGGAAATTTGGCTTTGATCGAGAATCAACTAGCCATTTACCGTCCTCAATACGAAAGGCAAAAAATTTTGATTGAGAAAAAACTCATTGCCCAGCAGGATTTTGAGCAAACCAAGGCGCACTATTTATATAACCTTGAACGCAGGAAATTTACCTATGAAGCGTATAAGATAGATTCAGTAAGTAGGGCTCTTTCATTAAGAGATCTGGATTTGTCTGACGAGCGTTTGAAACAAAATTTGGCATCCGTTAGAACAATTCTAGACAATTTAAACATCAAAGCGCCAATAGACGGTCAGCTCGCCACACCTATACATTGGGAAGTTGGGCAGGCCGTTACCACTGCGCAACGTGTTGGTCAGGTGGATGTAGTCGGTGAATATAAAGTCCGCGTACCTATTGATGAATTGTACCTACCTAAGATTTCTGCTGGCCTGCCTGCTTCAACTGATTTTGATGGCAAAACATACAATCTTGAAATCATGTATATCTACCCAAGTATTACTAATGGCCGTTTTGAAGTAGATATGAATTTTGTTGGAGAAACTCCAAAAGGCTTGCGCAGAGGATTGTCCCTTCGTTTGCGGATTGAATTAGGTCAGCCTTCGCAAGAACTCTTACTGCCAATGGGTGGCTTCTATAAAGACACGGGTGGCAACTGGGTATTTCTTGTTGAAGCTGGAACAAACCGGGCTGTGAAGCGGGAAGTTAAACTTGGGCGCAAGATGGGCTCCGAATACTTTGAAGTGCTGGAAGGATTAAAACCGGGCGATCATGTGATCACTTCCTCGTATGAAAATTTTGGGAACAATGAAGTATTGATCTTGAATTAACACGAGGAATGCAACTTTTTTATACGAAACGCGTCTTACCTTGTAACCAAAGAAATAAAATTAAGTACACTTAAAACTAAATCCCAACTAATCTCATCCCACGATTAACCGAACACGCTATGATCAAATTAAAAAACCTCGAAAAAGTTTACACCACCGAAGAAGTGGAAACGACTGCGCTCAATAACATTAACATGGAAATCCAAGATGGTGAATTTGTGGCCATCATGGGGCCTTCCGGTTGTGGTAAATCAACGTTGCTTAATATCCTTGGTTTGCTCGACAATCCATCAGGTGGTGAATATTTTTTTGGCGACCACGAAGTGGCCAAATATTCTGAGCGGCAACGTGCCCAGTTACGAAAAGGATCGATTGGTTTTGTGTTCCAGAGCTTTAACTTGATTGATGAGTTGACTGTATTCGAAAATGTAGAGCTTCCCTTGCTTTACATGAAAGTGCCTTCGGACGAACGCAAAAAAAGAGTAGAAGAGGTGTTGGAACGCATGAACATCATGCATCGTAGAAACCATTTTCCGCAGCAACTTTCGGGTGGTCAGCAACAACGCGTTGCTATTTCACGCGCTATTGTGGCTAAGCCAAAGGTGATTCTTGCCGATGAGCCTACGGGTAATTTGGATTCCGCCAATGGAGAAGAAGTAATGAAGTTGTTATCGCAATTGAATGAAGAGGGAACAACCATATTGATGGTAACGCACTCACCCTACGATGCCAACTATGCTCATCGTATCGTTAATTTATTTGACGGAAAAATTGTAACGGAAAACATTAAGGAACAATTTCACGTATAAGCATTAAGTATCAGGATTTATCCTGATTCATTTTTCATAGGTTAGGTTAGGTTATGATAAAGTCCCAGGGGTGGGACTTTATTTTTTTGTACGCTTTTCCGAATGTAACCCAGCGGAAGTGACGGATTAGTTAGCTGTAAACCGCACACCCTTTGTTCATGTTCGTACAGTGACCGATCGTTGATCTCCATTTTTGGCCATTCGGTTGGAATTTTGTCATTGGCACATTTATTGGCTTAAGGAAGCAACTCTTGATCAACCCTTAGCGTCTTACTCAAAACCTTTGCCATCATGATCAAAAATTACCTGCTCATCACCTTTCGTTCTTTGATGAAGAACAAGTTGTTTATCCTTATCAATGTGTTTGGTATGGGGCTCGCGATTGCCTGCTGCATTACAGCCTACCTGAATTGGGAGTTCAGCCACAACTGGGATAAAGGTCATGTCAATGCCGATAGGGTTTATCGCGTTCAGTTTTGGCGTGAATTTCAGGGGAAGCGAGATCGTTACGGGATGGCTCCCATGCCGCTGGGCGGCTACATCAAACAGAATTTTAAAGAAGTCGATAAGACGGTTCGCTTCATGTCATCGTATTGTGATATGCGAATAGGTGAGGAGGTATTTGGAGATCAGATTGCGTATGCTGACTCCGCCTTCTTTGATTTATTTACTTTTCAATTGAAGCACGGGGTTTTTTCTAATTTTTATGATAAAGGGAAGGTTTTTATCAGTGATAAAATAGCAAAAAAGTATTTTAATAAAGAGGATGTCGTTGGTCAGCCGCTTACTCAGATTGTGCTAGGTAGCGATGGCGTAAGACGACCGAAAGAATTTATTATCGGTGGAGTCTTTAAGAAGCAACCTGAGAATTCAAGTTTTGGATTTGATGTCATCACCTTGTTCAGTAATTTCTGGGATGTCAACCTCGACAAAGAAGTTTCCGAAACCAATTGGAAAAGATGGTCTCATGTTCTTTTTCTAAAGATTGAGAATCCCACGAATGTGGCACTGGTCACGAAGCAACTCCAGCAATATGTAGAGCCACAGAATAAAGTCCGTGAGGATTTTAAGATCAGTGAATATTATTTAGAATGTTTTGATGGGATGATGAAACGCAATCGAGCCAACCCTCGGCTCGACAGTGATTACCTGGGTGGGGGGATTCCAGATGAGGCAGTCACGGTGCCGGCTATTATGGCGGCTATGCTTTTGCTATTGGCCTGCTTCAATTTTACCAATACGTCCATTGCTATTTCAAGCAAACGATTAAAGGAGATTGGTATTCGAAAAGTAATGGGCGGTATGCGGAGTCAGTTGATCGCTCAATTTATGGGTGAGAATTTGGCGCTATGTTTTCTCGGTTTGTTGACGGGATTGCTCATGGCCGAGTGGTTAGTGCCTGCCTACGATTCATTATGGCCTTGGCTGGAATTGAATTTGAGCTACACGGAAAATGCCGGCTTCTTATTGTTCTTAGTGCTGTTGCTGTTTGCCACCGCTATTATAGCGGGCGCTTATCCTTCCTTCTATATCACTTCCTTTGAGCCAGTCAGTATATTAAAAGGAAAAGCAAAATTTGGAGGAACGAATTGGTTCACCCGGTTTTTATTAGGAGGTCAGTTCGTGATTTCTTTATTGTCCATAATCATGGGGGTTGCTTTTTATCAAAATGGGAATTACCAAAAGGATTACGATTTAGGCTTTGCCACCCACGGTGTAATCTCTGCATGGGTGAATAATGAAGGTGCTTTCAATACCTATCGGGATGCCCTTGTTTCCAATAAGGACATCGAAGTGATTGCAGGATCGAAACATCATGTGCCCTTTAATTTTTACAATGACCCGATAAAATACGGAGCACTGGAAAAAGAAGTTGACATTATGGAAGTAGGTGATAATTATTTTGAAGCGATGGACATGTCACTCCTCTCCGGACGAAAGTTCCATAAAGATTCGGAAACTGACCGAAAAGAATCGGTGATTGTAACGGAAGAATTAGTCAAGCAATTTGGATGGAAGGATAACCCAATAGGCAAACGGTTAGTATGGATGGACACCGTGCAATTGTATGTGATTGGCGTAGCCAAGAACGTTTTCGCCCGCGCACTTTGGCAACCCATAGAACCCTTAATGATCCGCTATGTCGCCCCAGTAAAATATCAGCAATTGGTGGTGAAAACCGAACCGAAAAAAATGAAAGTGGTGAACGAGTTCATGGAAAGGAAATGGAAGGAGGTTTTTCCGAACACCTTATACGGAGGCAGAATGATTGATCAGCAACTCAGTGAGACCAACGAAATTAATCACAACGTTACGGTGATGTTTGGTTTTCTGGGCTTCTTTGCCGCTTTGATGACTGGCATTGGATTGTTTACGCTGGTTTCCTTAAACATCGAAAAGAAAATGAAGGAAATTGGTGTGCGCAAAGTACTGGGAGCATCTATCGGAAACATCGCAGGGGTCATCAATTTTGAATTCGTTGTGAACCTTGGCATTGCGACAATTATTGGAGGGGCTTTAGGTTATTTCGCTTCCGATTTCTTGATGCATGCTATTTGGACCTATTACCTGAAATTGAACTACACCAGTTTAACCTTTTCAACCATTGCTATGGTTGTTATTGCCATTGCGGCAGTGGGGCACAAAACTTTTTATACCGCTTCGTTGAATCCCACAAAGACGTTAAGGGACGAATAATAAAATAAAAATAAATCCATTATGCTGAAAAACTATTTCACTGTTGCCCTGCGTAATATTCGCAAGCATTCCTTTTTTTCAACTGTTAATATTTTTGGCGCGTGAGGCGTGCCACCACTCGAAGTGGTGTCACTACTTGAGGTTAAACTGTTTTGAAAATGGTAACTAACTGAAATTGATTTCGTCTTTGAGTAAATAATTTAATTAGAAGAATCATTATGCTGAAAAACTATTTTATTGTTGCCCTGCGTAATATTCGCAAGCATTCCTTCTATTCGACTGTTAATATTTTTGGCTTAGCCACCGGAGTGGCCGCGTGCCTGTTCATTATTCTTTACATCGCTGATGAATTCAGCTATGATCGTTTTCATAAAAATGCGGAGAACATTTATCGGGTTGGTTTACACGGAAGAATTGCGGGACAGGATATTAACACGACTACTACCTGTCCACCGTTAGCGGCCACTATGGTTGCTGATATTCCTGGCGTGGAGGCAGCAATTCGAATCGATAGACGCAACAACATAGTGTTTAAAAATGGCGATCTGTCATTTACCGAAAAAAAAATACTCTTTGCTGACTCCAATTTTTTCCAGTTCTTCTCTTTTAAATTATTAGAAGGAGATCCAAACACAGCGCTAAAAGAACCCAATAGCATCGTCCTCACACCTGATTTGGCAGCAAAGTATTTTAAAGGGCCAGCGTTTGGCAAACTCCTCACCATCGGGAATGAAAACAAATCTTTCAAGGTAACAGGAATAGCAGAAGCCCCTCCTCACAATTCCCACTTTTCATTTGCGGCCATTATTTCCACAAGCTCAGAAAAAGGATGGTACAGCTCCGTACAATGGTTGAATAATGGCTTATACACCTATTTTAGAAAAAGCCCTCAAACCCACATCGATGATGTTGCCAAACGACTGAATGAAATTACGGATAATCACATCTCACCCGAGATCATCAAGTTCATGGGGGTATCGATCGACAAATTTCATCAAGCTGGCAATGAATATGCGTATGTTCCCTTTCCCATGCTTGACACTCGCCTTCACTCAACCTGGCGCGATGATATTGAACCCGCTGGAAATATTACATACATCTATGTTTTCGGTGCTGTTGGTGTTTTTATTTTGCTTATCGCCTGTATCAACTTTATGAATTTATCTACGGCCCGGTCGGCAGGCCGTGCGAAAGAAGTTGGGCTGCGAAAAATTTTGGGTTCGGTTCACAGTCAAATGATTTGGCAATTCCTGGCAGAGTCGGTTGTGTATGCGTGCATCGCGGTGGTGCTGGCCATGTTGATTGCCGGTCTTCTCCTTCCCCAATTTAATATCCTTTCCGGAAAACAACTATCCTTTAATTCGCTGGTGAGTATTCCGGTCTTAGCTGGAGCGATCGGCTTGGTTGCGGTGATCGGTTTATTGGCAGGCAGTTATCCGGCTTTTTATTTAACCAGCTTTAGTGCGGTGGAGGTGTTGAAAGGAAAAGTCAGGGCCGGAATAAAAAGTAAAGGGATTCGCAGCGGGTTGGTGGTGTTTCAATTTGCCTTATCCATTATTCTTATTATTTGCACCAGCACCGTTTACCAACAGATTAAGTTTTTGCAAGAGCGAAACATGGGCTTGGATAAACACAATGTGTTAATCATCAGCAATACCAGCCGTATGGCCACCAATCAAATGGCTTTTAAGAATACCCTCTTAACGAAGAAAGGTATTGAGAAGGCCAGCTTTACTAACAATGTTTTTCCGGGCGTTAACAACACAACAGTTTTTCGTAATTCCGTCAATCGTAAAGACCATGTGATGGGAACCTACTTTGCTGATTACGACCATGCAGACATCATGAAATTTGAGCTGGTGCAAGGCCGTTATTTTTCCCGCGATTTTCCTTCCGATTCATCATCGGTTGTTTTGAATGAGGCCGCTGTGCGTGAATTGGGCTGGGAAAAACCGATTCAGGAAAAATTGATTGTCTTCGATGGTGATAATGGAAACTCAAAGGAGGTTTTCATGAGGGTAATCGGTGTGGTGAAAGATTTCAATTTTGAGTCTTATAAAATGAAAGTGCGACCGATGGTGCTGCGCCTCACCGATAAATCGAATAACTTGTTGGTGCGGTATTCGGGTAATCCCGAAAATGCAGTAAAAGAAACTACGGAGCTTTGGAAAGAATATGCTTCAGGCGATCCATTTGAGTATGCTTTCCTCGATCAGAATTTTGATCAACTTTTTCGTGAGGAGCAACGGCTAGGCTCTTTGTTTACGGTTTTTAGTGTGTTGGCTATTGTAATAGCCAGCCTCGGTTTGTTTGCGTTAGCCGCCTTCACGACTGAGCAACGCACAAAAGAAATTGGAATCCGTAAGGCCATGGGTGCCAGCGTTTCAGGAATTACGACTTTACTTTCAAAAGAGTTTACCGCGTTAGTGATTGTTTCCATCGCCTTAGCCATCGTGCCCGCTTACTTTTTATTGGACTATTGGTTGAAACAATTTGCCTACCGCGTGGAGATAACGGTGATGGTTTTTGCGGTCAGTTCGATAGGGGCTCTATTAATTGCCTGGCTCACGGTAGCCTTTCAAGCCTTCAAAGCTGCGCTTGCCAAACCAGTGGATTCACTGAGAAGTGAGTGATTAGCTGATGGAGGATAGTGTTAACTATTTGTTGATTATTTTTCAATTTACGGCCAAGGAAAAATTAAGAGTCGCCACTCCTTTGATGTGGGAACCAGTAGGATAGTTTAAAAACTTTGTAGCCTCGGTGGTCTGAACTGCAGACTCAAAGGTGGCCGTAACGGAAACTGCCGTCTGCGGTGCGCTCGTGGTTGGGTCAATTAATAATGTACTTCAACCAGAGCACTTCATCACATGAGCAATTTTATTCGACAAAATCGAGGACAATTAGAAATGTTCATTTCTCCTATATTTCTGTCAAAATAAAAAATTAAAATATGCCTACTGATTTCAGACAGCGCGCTAATTTCCAAAGATTTCGGGTTTTTTATCCCGAGTTTAAAAAATGATTTTTTTGTGAAAATCCCGGATTTTATCCCGACTTTGGCGGGATAAATTTTCGTCCCAAAATTGGAAGTAATTCAATTTTCTTACCTTTTCGTTTCAGTCGGGTAAATTTTTTATCTTTGATTATAACAGAAAATATGAGCGCCATCGAGATTAAAAACGAACTGCGACAAATGATTGAGAATGAACGGGATTTGAGTATCCTTGAAGCCATTCGTATTATCCTGCAAAAAACCAGTCTTGATCCTATACTTAAAGACAAGCTTACATCAAGGGCGCTTAAATCCGAAAGCGATATAGATTCAGGATTCCTTTTCAGCAAAGATGATGTTCGGTCGCGGACTCAACGGTGAAGAAATTAGTGTTTACTGAACAAGCCGTTTCAAGCTTGCAAGACTGTCTGGATTTTTATCCTCCAGAGGTATCCCCTCAAAAGATCAATGAAATCCGTGATCGGATTTTGAACAAGACTGATCTTCTTCTATTAAATCCTCACCTTGGCCAAAGAGAGGAATACTTAGCCCATTTAGGAAAATCACACCGAAGGATTATTGAAGGCAACTATAAGATTATTTATCGAGTTGAGAGTGACATAATTTACATCACCGATATATTTGACAGCAGACAGGATCCGATTAAGATGAAGGGATAGTCTTTCGCTCCTTTCATTCAATAAAATCTTCGTTGTTTCATGCCTACTTCCGGAAGTAAAAACTCTTATCACCCTTATGTTCAAGTTGCTTATTACCTGAACTGCCTTCCGGAAGACATTC
>JADEYI010000648.1_pt1 | contig 41531 bp, 63 predicted proteins | sample 8542331 | NCBI WGS metagenome assembly JADEYI01 (sample SAMN16510988, study PRJNA670497) | mine drainage metagenome | isolation source: biofilm near Copperflume 1 | place: Germany: Marsberg coppermine Kilianstollen | collected 2018-02 | reverse complement strand
GCAGTGCTTGCGCATCTAGCAGCTGCATGACAGCATCAACTTCCACAGGAACAAGCTTGTAGGCAGTCTGTCAGGAATCGCACCTGTCTGTCACATCAGGATTCATAACTTGAAGCTCGAGCGGCGTTCCTGATTGATGTTGGAAGTTGAAAAATCCAAAAGATTGCCGAGGAGATTGATACACCTTCTTGCGCCCCGATGTCCCATGGACACTGAATAAAGGAGTGAGAGTGGTTCCCGATCTGAACCACTTGTGGAGAGTAAAAGCGTGGGAGTTACATCTGACGTCACAATGAGGGATGTTTTGGTATATTTTCACCTTCTCATGCGATGCGTTGTTCTACAATAAATTTGAATAGTGGATCGCAGATCTGTCAAAGCATGTGACAGGACCCTTTCTAAAGTGGACGGAAAACGGCCAACTGCTTATAACTGACAGTCAGCAGGGAACAAAAGTGAGATTCTGAGACGCACTCCCTTGTAAAGGATGCGTCACGAACTGGATTCGCGGTGGGTGTGACAAGTCTTGTGTGTTGCGCAGCACATTTGCAAGAAAGACGGCTGCATGCGGACAGCTTCAAAGCATCAAAACCGGTCCCTGGCTCAGATAGGTGCGCTGCTACATTTACCTGCTTCCAGGAAGCAGAGCAAGAAGTGTGCATCAGCATGTATCAGTACGCTTGAGCTGCTGTCACGTCCGACAAAAATCCACACATGGTTCTCTCTACAGTCGGGGCATTAGCAGCTGGAACCTGACATCTGCCACTTTCAACCAGTGGGAAGCTGGTGCACAGCGGGGCATCAACCCAACTTTTTGTTTGTCTGCCATACAGGTGGATGGCAATAAGTAATCACAGTACGCCGGAGAGCTCTGCCGGACCGGCTTTGCGCAGAGCTGACAGTAGAGGCTGCCAGGATGTATAGGGCCACCTCCGGCGCATCAGGCATTCCCTGGCAGGCAGACCTGCCTGCGCAGGACAGCCTGCTTGCGATCAGGCCTCTCATCGTCGGCACCGATGGCGCCCCTGAACCTCTGGTGTACAGATCTTCCGCCAACCCACCACCCATGCCTGTGCTGCTCGGCTGGCACGGTGCTGAGCCGACAGCTGCAGCCACCTCGCAGCTGCCGGGGCTGGCTGTGCAGCTGTGCACGGCCCCCAGCCCACTCTTGGGAGACCAGCACCGGACGCACCAGCAGCTGCTCTCGGAGGCCTTCGAGAAGTATGTGGCGCAGAGCAGCGCCGCCAGATATGTCTACGGCGGCCAGCAGGCTCCGGCCGGGCCGGCCCCGGCGCCGCTGCCAGCCTGCCCGCCCCCCACGCCGGTGGCATTCTGGGGAGCGCAGCAGATGCCGGCCCAGATCCGAGCCAAGCTGGCCCCTGCCGTCTTGGGCGCTGCAGGACAGCAGAGCACGCTTGTGAGGCCGCAGCCGATCCGCCCGGCCGCCCCGCAGCTGACCGGCCGCGGCCTGGCGCCGTTCGAGTATCCTGCAGACGCGCTCTTCAACCGTGGATCAGACACAGGACGTGCGCCCGGCACACGTTCCCACAGCAGAGCAGCTGCCGCGGATGAGACTGCTACCCCTGCCAGCCGTGCAGGCGCACACGAGCGTCAGGCTGCAGGGAGCAATGCCCATGCAGCAAGGATGCTGTGCAGCGAGCCTGCTCTGGACAGCTGCAGCGGGAGCGAAGTGCTGCAACAAGGGGCTGGGCCTCAGAAGGGCGAAACCACGAAAGAGACATCCCCGGCAACAGAAGCATGCGATCACCAGAGCAGCGGCGGGAAAGTTCCGGGAGCAGGTGTTGCCCATAATGACCCACACTCGCGCAGCCGCGAGTCATCCCTGGTGGACGCTTTGGCTGATGATCCCAGATCAGCGCAGGCCTGTGATGCCGGCGGCCATGCCGCACAGCCTACTACCGTGAGCCCAGGCAATTCTAGAGAAGAAGCCTTGCAAGAGGACGACTCAGCAGGTTGCACAGTGGCGCAAGCACAGCCACCTCAGTCTCCAAACAGCTACAGGGATGCAGCGGAGGCTGCGCAAATGGAGCATGCTGCAGCAGAAGCCGACCTTGACAGAGCAGGCGTCCAAGACTCAGAAGGGGCCCTTGCAGAGCTGCCGGCCTCCGGCAGGGAGTGCTCTGAGCCACACGGAAATGTGGCGGTGGCCTCTGAGGCATCCATGGAAAGCGACGGCGGCGTGTTGGTGCCTGTGGAGCTTCGGGAGGACGACATCACTGTGGACCGTGGCAAGATCCTAAGGGACATTGCGCTTGCGACCACTATCGGCACGCCGCTTACCAGATCGACCCCGGCGTGCACCGAGGTCCCCCCGCTGGCGGCTGGCCGCTCCAAGCGCGTCCCCGGCGGCGATCCTCTTGCGGTACGCCTCATTCTCCTATTCCGTCTGGGAACAAAATTTTCAAATAGCACGTAGGTTAAATTTTGTCCCTTGCACTGCCGATTGCAAGAAGAACGTCTGACTGAGTCCTGTATGCATGCTGGTCCTCTGTCTGTAGAAAGCATCACCGCCCATATTGCCATGCATGCATGTCTGCAGACTGCAAGCAATGTAAAGCTCTCTTTCAATGAAACTCTTATGCTGACGGAGTCAGGACTGCTTCAATTACAATATACAGCAGGTCAAGCTGGTACCTCAAGGTTCAACGGATTTACATCATAGATTTTGAGGCGCTGAGGGGTTTGCTAAGGCTTGGTATCCTGGGTGGTGCACAGAATACGCATGTGCGGCGACTGTGCGATATGCTGCGGGGCAACTCGCGGGATTTCCAGGCGGAGGGGCGCGTGCTGCGGCTGAAGCAGTATGTGAGCGCGGACATCAAGCCGCCCCACATCGACGCCATCCTGGACGCCCTGGCTGTCAACACGCGCGTCGAGGTCCTCTACATCCAGAATTTCGAGTGGGTGAGTGCCCCGTTCCCTCTTCATTTTGGCAAATTCCTCTCAGATGTGCTTCCTGGATCCATTCTAGTAGAAAAAGCATTGCTGCGATTGATTTGGGCATGATGTGTCTGAGGCTGTGGCGGCCTTGACACAGCTCTGCACACGCAAATGGAACAAATTGAGCAGGGCACATATCAGTCTTGTGTGCCTGGGCTTGGGTGTGGGACGCAATCAATGAGCAGGGCAGGTTGAGGGTGGAAATAGCTCTGGTTAGCAGCACAATACAGCGCTGTGCTGGAATGGCCAGCGAGCCTTAAGACTGCACAAGCGTACCGGGCAACCCCTGGAACAGGACGTAACGATCACGGCTGCTTTGAGCTCGGCTTCACATTATACGTTCACCCTAAGAGGCAGAGTAGGCTGAGGGTGGGACGTTGGGTTGTCTGTGGCAGGGCATGCTGGATCCGCAGCTGGAGCACCTGGCGCGCGTGCTGCGAAACAAGCGCGTGTGGGCGCTCAATGTGGGCGAGAACTTCCAGATCACCCTGCCAGCCTGGCAGCAATTCACGGACGCTCTGCCCACCACCGCCGTCGCGTACCTGTATGTCAGCGAGCACCACCTCGGGGGGACCAATATCAAGATCGCCATGCGCGACGCCATCCGCGTCAACCGCAAGTGCGCCGCCGCCCTATTCCCCTCTCGCCCTTTCCTCCCCCTTCTGCGCCCTTCTCTTGATTAGAAGAATGCCGTTCTTTCAAGTAAATAATGTCCTTACACAACCTATTTCATTGCAACATTTCAGCATCAAAAGGAATATTAGGTGGGGAGCTTTGTAGACTAGTAAGAACCATTGTGAAGGAAGTACTGCATGGCCCGTCTGTGTATGCATGCATGGATGCACAGCTGTGAAAGTGAATTGAAGTGCCATTTGTTGTGTGTTCATGACACGACTGTGTTCCTGCCTGCAGGGCGGGCCCTCAGAGGGATCCGGAGGTGATCAGCAAGGTGGGCAACATGTGGTTCAATCCCAAGATGCCGGGGCAGGCCCCCCGGCGGCCCCTCAAGCCTGTCAACGGGTCATCCAAAGCAGCAGCGGGTAAACCTCCTCAAGACAGGCGTTTGTATTTAATCGCAGGCTGTTAGATCTGCAAATTTTGTCCCTATGATCATCATGGTTGGGAGGCTGACAGGGAGAGGTGTTATGCTCATGATTTAAAGCACAAGCATGAGCTGCTGTGACCACTTGCAATGGCCTGGGCTCTATGCGGAGGCATGAAGATTTCAGTAACAAGGGTACCTGATTGTTTATTTATTTATTTGCATTTATTACATGCTTTCCTGCCAAAAGGCAAGGTATGTCCTGCAGACAAGCTGCAATTAAAGGCTGCCACAATCTTACCACTTGTTGGACTTGCCAGATTCGAGCAAGACCCAATCAACCGTGGGCACGGTGCTCAGTATTTATACAGCCCCCCGCCAGCCGGGACCTGATTGTTTGGGCCATCCAAAATGTGCTGCAGACAATCACACAATAACCCAATTCCGTCTGTGAGAGATAGAACTGCATGTGAAGCCATCTGCAATCATCAGCAATCAGCCACCTGTCGATTCTCCTTGCCTGAATATCAAACTTTATGCAAACTTTGGCGCAGCGGCGTCGGGGGCCAAGAGGGCACGCGACAGCGGCGAAGAGGATGCCGCCGCCCCCAAGCGACCGCGCATGAGCGCAGCGGAGCTTGCACAGCACAGGCGGCTGCAGAAGCAGGCGCAGGCTCTGGAGCGGGCCACGCTGCCGGGCTGGCTGCCCGAGCAGGTTGTCGAGGCGCTGCGGTGCGCCACGAGCAACGAGACGCAGGAGGAGCCGCCGGCGCCGGCGCGGTCGCCGAGCAGCCAGGCGGCGATGAAGCAGCGCTTGCGCATTCCCCTCGCGCAGGCGCTACAAATTGGCTCCAACCGCCACCAGGCCGACCCTCTCACAGGCACGCTGCCAAACCACCAAGCTACCTTGCTGTCAGATGGATAGGAGAAGTTGCTAGAAATGCGAGGACAACTAGATAGGAGCACTATTGATAGGAGAATTTATGGAATCTTTGCATTTCCCCATCCTGCCAGTGCTGCGAATTAGAGTTCTTGAACAGCAATGGATTTCTCCCAGCGTGCTCTTCCAGCGCCTAGAGTGCGTTCAATACTGACCTGAGCTCCTGTCATGGTGGTCTATCTCTACGTGGTGCGACATAAGAGATTGGATTGTGTATCGCAGGGGAGGAGGGCAAGCAGGCCTCCTTCACCTGGCTGGTGCAGAGGTGGCGCGGCATGGCAGCGCCAGACAACATCTGGGGGCCCAGCATCATCGCAGCCGCCGCCGCCCAGCACCAGGCAGCCGCAGCGGCCGCTGCCGAAGCCGCGGCCGCCGCTGCTGCAAGCCGGGCAAAGGCTGTCAGCAGCAAGAGCCACCCTGCTTCGTCCGGCACGACAATCCGAGAAGAGCTGGCTGCCGCTGGAAATGTATGCCAACCTGAAAATGTTTTTGTTGCAGAATGCATTGACATGAACATGCACACCTCTTGGTCACGCAGATCGTTTGACACAGACTAGGACTTTTTATGAGAGTTGATAACCTTGTCGATAAATGCATGCTGTTGAAGGCCAAGAGATTGTTGCCAATTTTTACCCTGGGGTGTGATGGGTGCGCAGATGTGCATAGACTGCGGGACGCAGCAGTCGCCAGCCTGGCGCCGATTTGAGGGGGCGATCCTGTGCAACAAGTGCTGGTGCCGGGCCAGGGCCGCCAAGATGAAGGGCGGCCGGCACGCAAGCGCTGCCGCCTCCCCCAGGCGGCGCAGTGAGCGGACTGGCAATGCTCACGCGGACAGCCCTGCAGCCGCTACAGCTACTGCAACAGACATGCGCCATGCCACGCGAGCAAGCGTTGTCAGACCAGATGGCCAGGAGGCAGTCCAGGGCACTTGTTCAGGCGCGGAGAACGGCGCGAGGGCGAGTGCTGATGAGCGTCCGGCTGTCCCTGCTGAGAATGCAGCTGGGGAGCCCAGCACAGAGGCGCGCGCTCTCAGAGAGGACCCAGGCGCTACCCCAGCTGCTGAGCCAGCCTTGGAGCAGAGTGCGCGAGCGAGCGCTGCTCAGACGGATGCTGCCTCTGCCGAGGCTGCAGCTGTGGGGGTCAGCCCGGAAGCGAGCGCTCATTTTGAGGACCGAGCGGCGACCACTGAGCCAGCAGCAGAGGAGCAGAGCGTCCCAGCGAGCGCTGCTGAGACAGGTGGTGCCGCTGTCGAGATTGCAACTAGCATAGAAGCGAGCCTCCCAGAAGAGAGCGCAGCCGCCACCCCAGCCGCTGAGCCAGCAATGGAGGAGCAGAGCGCGCCAGCGAGCGCTGCTGACACTGCAGCTGTGCAGACTAGCACACAAGCGAGTGTCCCAGAAGAGTCTGCAGCTGCGATCCCAGCCCCTGAGTCAGCGCTGCAGGAGACCATGCACTCGGACGCAGACAAGGGAGCAGCGGCCGTGCCGACCGAGCCGCCAGTTGTGCAGCGCATCACTCGAGCAAGCAAAAGCAGAGCAGAAAGCCAAGCCGCCGCTCTGTCAGCATTCCAGCGCACCACGCGCTCGGGCATTGACAGGGTCGATGTGCCCTCCCAGCCGCACAGGAGGCCGCCCAGCGCTGCAAAGAAAGCAACTGCAGCTGCCACGCCGGCCGCTGAGCCAGCTCTGCAGAAGAGCACGCGATCTGGCACTGCCAAAGCAGCCGCTGTTCCGGCGGCTGTGTCAGCCATGCAGCCCAGGACACGAGCGGGGAATGCCCAAGTGAAAAGCGCAGCCCCCACCCCGCCTTCCGAATCATTGTTGCAGCGTAGATTGCGCTCCGGCATTAGGAAGGTATACTTCCTGGCTGAGGTATTTGGCCAGCCGAGCAGCGCTGCAGGAGAGGCAAGCGCGGCTGCCGCACGGGCTGCGGAGTCAGCATTGCAGAACAGCAAGCACGCTGACGATGCTGCTCACCCGCCCGTGGGGCGTGACACGAGAGCACGCCGCCCTCCGCAAACGGAACGCGTTGTGGTCGAGCCGGCCGCTGAGTCAGCGCCCCAGCGCAGCATGCAAACAAGCTCTGCACCAAAAGCAGGCGCTGCTATTGCTCCGGGCGCTGCCTCAAGCCAGCAGCCCTGCAGGCCTGCACGCACAGCAAGCATCAACGACATGGCACCGATTGCCGCGCTCGGGACTGCGGCAGTGCCATCAGGGCCCGCAAAGATGCTTGTCGAGCGGGCCAGGCGCATCCACAGGCACGCCAGTATTGCAAGCCTTGCCGCGGCCAGCAGCAGTGCCATTGCGCCAAGCCCTGCGCCCAGTCTTGCAGCAGAGCCCCCTCTGCCGACGAGGGCTGCCAAGCTGGCGGCTGCCCGAGTCTGGGAGGAGGACAGCGCACCTGTGCCTGCACAGGAACCCGCGCGGCCAAGAGTTGAGCGGGCCAGGCGGATCCACAGGCACCCAAGCGCAGCAGGCATCGCTGGGGCTAGATCCACTGTCGCTGCGTCCAGCCTTGCTGCAGGGCCCCCTCTGCCAGAAAGAGCGGCCAAGCTGGCAGCCGCGCGGACCTGGCAGGGCATGACCCCCGCTGGTGGGATGCCACACAAGCGCAAGGCGACGATGCGGCTTGCCCCGCCGCCGCCGAGAGCCATCGCTCTGGCCGTCGAACAAGCGCGCCGCATCCACAGGCGGGCGCCGAGCTCTGCCGGCCCTCCTGCCTCCGCATCCCGGGCCGAGCGCCGCCCCGCCGCCAAGCGCCGGTTGCCGCCGCAAGTGCCGGCAGCTGCCGCGCAAGTGGCGGAAGCTGCTCAAGCCCCGGAAGCTACCGTGCAAGAGGCGGAAGCTGCCGCGCCGCGGGAAAAGCGGCAGCGGCGCATTACTCTGCGCATGCAGGAGGCCATGGAGGACCCGGGTCCCCACATGGGGCTGAGAGCTGTGGCGGACACCGGTGCGCACCTCTCAGTCTTGTTCTCATTGCATTCCTATTCTTCCTTCTCTCCCTGTGCTGGCCTCTTAGTTCACAGCATCTGTCCACTTACTTCTCCGCTGGTGTTGCCCTGGGCGCACCCAATCCAGCGTCTTGTGTTGACGCCTGAAACCCAGCTGGGCAGGTTGGGAAGGCATTTTGAGTTTTTTGCTTGTTTATGGATGCTCAGGTGCGTGTGATGCGGCGCCTGCGGATGGAGAGCAGCCGCCGGAAGGTCAGCACGAGGAGGTGCAAGGCCCCGGCAGCGATGTCACGGGAGCACTCAAGCAGAGGGAGGAGGAAAGCACTGCTGCTGCAGCAGAGTCTGCTGCCGAAGAGGATGCTGCCCCGGCCGGGCAGCTTGATGGGCAACTGGGCACCGCCAGCAACGCTGCTGCTGCAGCCATCATTGGCCGACGCCGACCGTGCATTGCTGAGAGGCCTCCGCAGACTGGCACCAGGCTGAAGTACTGGATGCATGCCACAGGAGGGGTGAGTCTGCTTCACAATATCTGCTTCCATCTTCCCGCTGCAGATGGTTCTTCTTGCTCCTCTACTGTTCATGTCGATGGTGCGCTTGATGGTGATTGTGAGAAGGGCATGCAGGAGGATGAAGTCTGCAATGAAGGGAGTAATTGATTGCGTGCAAAGCCAAATGAGGACCACATTGAAATATGCCTGTGTGTTTGGTGCGCAGAAGTGCCGGCAGTGTGGGACTGGAGCGACGCCCATGTGGCGCAGAGTTGATGACCTAGTCCTCTGCAACGCATGTGGCCTTCGGCGCAAGAGATAATCCAGGGGTGCTCACCAAGGGACTCGCGCATATCTCAGCTGGGTGGATCATGACCTTTGTCGCATGCTCAGCATGGGGAATGGGGGGGCTTGGCGGCAGCAATTTTGACATTTCATCATACCTCTTCAAGAGATCATGCTGCAGCAGCAGGGGCGTCTGATGTGCTGGTGCACAGCGACCAATCTCTCTCCGTTCGATATTTCACTGTCTGAGTTTTCAACATATGGGAACCCACTCCTGTGCATTTATTGCCCTGTTGATGGCAGCAGCAGTCCAGACATGCAGGATGTCCCATTGCATGCTTCTGCAATGAGCCCACGTTAAACAAGGCAGGAGAAAGACTCAAAATCTGATCACAAATGACATCAATGCGACATGAGACTATTTTAAATGGCCCAATGGAGATTTGTCAGTAGGTAGCTATAGCTCCGTTACCGCACTGATCTGTTAAGAATAATACAAGATAAGGATTTATCCATCTCTTGTGAATTATAGTGGTGCTGACGTGAGACGTGATCGTTCTTTGTATGACCAGGGCCTCGAGTTAGAACGCTTCGTCATGAACAAGCTTGTTTGAAATTGTTCTGGACAAAAGTCCAGAAGCGTTAATCTTTTGTGGTGGAGAGCAACTCATCTGAGTAACAGCATGTGTATACTAGGCATGAAAGAACACTGTGCGGTAGCACGTATGAGCAGTAGTATACCAGGTGAATGCAAATATTGATACAACCTTGCAATTGAATGAAGACATAAGGTGTAATACAGCGTATGATGGTTACATGATCATGTCATGACTAGATTTATAATACTAAAAATTCTATCATTGCAGTGCCATTTGCTGTCATTTTGAGTTTATTCATTTCTAAGATTAACATGCGCACGCTCACGAGCAACCCAAAATAATCATGCAAAACAGTATATTTGACATACTAAGCGCCACAGAGTACTCCTGTGCAGGGGAACTAGTTCAGTACTGCCAGTGCAAGATCCTAAGAACAATCCCTGCTTATGGCTGAGGGCAGCTGCATATAACACAAGGCTTCTGGAGGTGACTACGGTACTCTACTCTGATGCTGCTCTGACCCCAATGAAACCATATGGCCGTGCGTGACACTGTCATCATCGTCTTCTCTGTTGCTCCTGCCGCTCTCTGAGCCTCACCTCTCCCACATGCCTCTGGATCTTGTCCATGACCCCCTGTCACAGACACACCCACACTCCTGAGATCTTGATTGGATTGACAGCACATTGCATGCACAGCTCTAGACATGCAAGTTGCACTGCACCCGCTCAAGATCAAGAGGAAAGAGAGAGAGTGCAGGACATGAAAGCATCGCAGACGCCAGAATAGAAAATGGGGCTGCCTCGCAGTGCACACAGACTTTATCAAATTATGCAACATCTCCCGGCCCAGAAAACTTGAGACTGGCAAGCTGGAATATCGGCGCGGGCTCACCCCTCCCCCGAAGAATTGCTTCTGAGATTTGTCCCAGCCTCCCAGCCTGTTTTCCACAGTCCACGCCCTCTTCACCCGCGGCAGCTTGGACTTCTTCTGCAGCTTCTTGTCGATGGGCCTGCCAGCAGGGCCCACAATCTCAGCGGAGCTGGAAATGATGTTCCATGCAATGTTCTGGCGTATTGCACCGCATATACTGTCAGGCAGCATCTTTCCAGAGAGTGCAACTGCGGTGATTTTGCCATGTGGGACAAAGTACCTGTACCTCATCATCCCACACGGCACAAGTACATCCACAACATTACTGCCACGTCTGTGGACCAGGGAATCAGGGCAAGGGGGATCTGTACAGACCTGAAGCCGCAGGCAACGAATTCGGCCTGCGCCTCCGGCGTGAACAGGTACTCTAGGAAGGCCTCTGCGGCTGCGCGCGTCGGGCCCCTCATCTTGGTCGACCGCCTGTCCACATTCTTGTCCACCAGTGCCACCGGCGTCTGCACCTGCAGAACAAAATCCCCACAGTATCCTCAGCACTTTGTCCAGCTCCCTGATGGGTTTGCCACCCCAGGAACACAGCTCAACACTGTCAACAGCAACTTTTGAAGCTTGCAAAGGTGATGCTAATCTGATAGGACATGACAGCCGAGTTTTGAGCGGTAAGGAGTCTGGTGAAAAGGCAGACGCCTGCAAGTCAAGGAGGCCATGAGGTGACCTGCACGCACCCGGACGTTGTTGTTTGGGACGACATAAGGCATGGCATCGGCCTCGCCGTACTGGAGATTTGTGAAGATGACCTCGTTCTCGTAGTTGAGCAGCACGTCGCCCGTGTTCTGCTTGTAGAACACATCGCTCGCCTCTCGCGCGTCTCTCGGCTGCACCAGCACCCGTTCAAACACCTGCGCGCCAGCACCGCGCACGTTTCAGCCAGCTTTGCACCTCCGCCCTGCCACGGCCCATGCATGGTCCTGTAAATCCCAGGTCCGCTGCACTGTGACAAAACCAGTCCCAGCCCACATCTGTCAACTGAAAAGCTCCACTGCAGCCCAGCAAGATTCTTGCAGGAGCCCGGTGCAGGGCAGGCTTGCTGCAGGGGAGCAGCCCTCACGCCTTGCACAGGGCTGCAACGCACTTCCATGCATGCATCAGACGCGCACAGGAGTCAGAGGCCACAGGGAGAAATAGACACTAGAAAGGTCGCCCTTCATGCATAGTACTGTGTGTAGATGCAAAAATGTGCACAAGAAAAGTTGAAGGGCGGATGGTGGGGCAGAGGGCCTTGCCTTGGTGGTGTAGTCCAGCGCGGCGTCCTCGCCCTTGTCCAGGCGATGGCCCCACAGCGCAAAGAAATTCCACCGCGCCACGCCAGCCGTCTTTGGATTCGCCGTTATCACATCCACATCCGACCTGTACCATTCTTAGGACATCAGCCCTCCCATATATAAACCTCCATCCGTACAACCTTTACCCTTGCTCCCTGCATTCCCTCAAAGGCAGCTCCCAGCAATCCCACAGCGCAAGAGAATCCTGGTTCAGGCGCAGTGCTTTGGCGAATGTCTGACAACCACACACTCAACCTCTTTGAGCACTGCTTCCTAATTTTCTTCCTAAGTAAAGGACGGGCACTGTAGCAGTTTATCAGTCTATCAGTTGCGACTTGTCGATTCATAAGGCCTGCAGCATGGAGATGGAGAAGATTGCACACCTGGTGAGGTCGTCCCAGCCGGTGATGTTTTTGGGGTTGCCGGGGCGGGTCACAATGGCGACAACAGACTCGGCCACAATGGCGTTGTTGGGCAGGCGCTGCTGCCAGCCGGGGTTGATGAGGCCGGCCTCGCGGATCTTGTCCACGTCCAACGGCAGCGCCAGCGCCACTATGTCCCCTGGCAGCCCATCGCACACCGCCCGCGCCTGCACACCACAAAACACCGCATACCAAGTCAATTGACATATTCGGAGCCACCCCTGACGAGTGGGATTCCACCCCTTGAACTCACTTCTGCGGGAGGGAGCAGCAAAGCCCTCCCACATGTGAGGCTCTTTTCGGCTCTTTTCCAAATGCTTGACGAGCCCATCCACTGTGCAGCATGCTGTGTCCCTTCTTCATGGGCTTGCCAGATCCTTCGGCGCAAGTCCTGGGGTTCAATTGAACGTGGGTGCACACGTGGGTTCTGCAGAACATATCTGGCCGGCCAGCTTGTGTCCTCCAGAAAGGGGGAGCGTTTGAGGCGCCCACCTGCGTGCCGCTGCCGCCAAAGGAGAGGCGGAAGCGAACGGGCTGCCCGGTCGCGGCCTCATACTCCTTGGCAAAGCGCTGCGTGATGCGCTCGTATGCTCTGCGAGTGACCGCGAAGGACACCAGGGTCAGATTCACCATACCCAGCTTCTTCGGCCGCTGCTCCTTCCTCCGACGCTCCTCCGCCTCCGCTGCCTGCTCCAGGACAATCATGCATTTTCTGTGACTCCCGCCTTTGCTTCTGTCCATATGACCGCTGTGCACTTATGCAGAGTTCCCAAGAGCCTTGCTAGCTCTGGCACAGAGTGAGGCTCACTCACGCATAACAGCCATTGCAATCTCTTACAATGAGCCTCAGAGACTTTTTGCAATGAATTATCTGCGCATTAAGTCACATCTCCCTACCCAACCGCAAGTGATGTAATGTCAGCTGACAATCTGAGCTGCAAGGTCAGGCTGCCGAAATGTATCACACCTTGGCTGCTTCACTGGGGGCACTTCCATCGCCACTGCTGCCCCCACCGCCCCCACCGCCGCCCCCTGAACCCCCACCAGAGCCGCCTCCGCTGCCAGACCCGGCGCTGCGCCCTCTGCGAGTGAGCCACAGTGTGGCGACTGCGACAGATGCGGCCAAGCCTCCCAGCTGCGGCCCCACCGCTACAAGCTGCCCCTTCACCCTGCAATAGGTGCCACATGCTGGTGCCTGCCAAAGGGAAGGATCTTCTGGACATTCTGGTCACGCAGAGAAGGAGGAGAATGTAAAAGGATGCATGCATCGCTTGCTTCTATTCTCTGGAAGTGACAAGGCTGATAAAGACGTGATGCAGGACTCACCTGGACGCTGCAGACCAGTCCACCTGCGACTCTGGATCCTGCGGTCTGCTGCTTGGACCTGTGGACAGCTTTAAATGCTCAGGTGAGGCACAATATGCTTGCAGGCCTCAATGGTAATAAAGGAGAATCTTGAGCTCACCTGGCTCATTGAGCGAGGCCTTTGGCAATCTGTACGTTCTGAACCGTCTGTGATGATGCTCCCTGCATACATCACCCACCGATTATGGAACCTTTCTATCTTGCGTCTGCCATGTACACCAGATTATGCACGTCAGGCAGGGCGGTTCTGTAAGAAAGATCAAGACTCCAGACCACTGGATTCATGTTTTCTAGAATTTGGAACACTTGCTGGCGTTAGGCATTCATTAGTCTTCGTTCGGAACAGAAAAAAAACTTACCGTCCATGGCAAACCGCGGGTATGAGTTCCCCGGCACCCAAGCCCTGGATCATGCTAGGCTAAGGCTGAGATTTGCATCACCCAGTGGGGACAACAACCTCCCACGCCCAAGCAGTCGAAGAAGAAGAGAAGGAAAGTTTCTGATCGACAGTGCACGTGCTTCCGAGTCGCCGAGCAGGTGCCGAGGCAGGCCACAACCATTGCAGATGGATCCATCGGAAGGCCAGCCCTCGTGTAAAACCGCTCCTTCAGGAAACACGACTGAGATTAGTAGCTCTGTCGGACCTTCTTGTAATTGTATTACAGAGCCAGGCGTGAGCCTTCACAAAACATCCAAGAAAGGCTAGTAAGGGTTGTTGTCCTTGATTGATCACTGACTCCGGTCGTTTCCAACCATTTCAACCCCTTTGATGTATCCACGGATCAACACAGGCGCTTCAGGCGTGCTGCAAGTGCCATCATCAGGTGACGCTTATGAAAGCCTCGTACACACCATGTTGTGACTAGCTCGGCCAATGCTCGTCTGTCCAACGAGATTGATATAGAACTTTCATCTCTGCAGGTCATGCAAATGCATACTATCCGACCGTGGGCGTGCAGAGCTCGCCAGATTTTTCACAGCACGAGCAAGGGTCAGCTTTCAGCAATGGGCCAGCTGCCAGTGGTGGATCACCCACATCACAGAATTTCCCGCTGCTGCGAGTGCAGATCGCTGAACAATATCGTACCTTGCCTCCGGTGAGAGCGCAGCTCTCGTGCAACTGCCAGCCCACCTGTTGTTGGGAGGTAGCACAACAGCTGCCTTGCAGATTCATGTTTGTGGCAAGAAAGCATTGTTGCCTTTGATAGGCAGGGAGAAGTGAGAATGTTATTTGTGGACAGGTGATGGTGAGCCCAGGCTTGGACAACATTCAGCAGTCCTCCTTTACCTACAACTTTGACTACGAGAGAAGGATTGAGGCTGAGGACAGCGCAGCAGCAAGCCAGGAGAGCGCATCTGGGGACGATCGGAGCGGATCATCCAGCCAAGCAGCTGCATCAGTGCAGGTGCGCAAGCTCTGCCGGCTGGATGGCCTCTGGAGATGGACGCTTGGATTGTATACTGAGCTATTGAAGTTGGTTGTGTCTCTTGTCGTACACATCTGTTGCAGTCTTCTTTAGTGTTTGGATGGTGAATGCAGGTAGAGGATCCCTGGACATCTCAGGTCCTGAAGTACACTGAAATGGGATTCTCCCGGGAGGAAGTGTGCATGGCGCTGGCAGCACTTGGCACCGATGCAGATAAAGACAATGAGGTGTGTTTCCTTATGAAATGGATGTTCTTTTCTTGCCTCGTGTCAATGCTGCGGCCGTTAAGCTGACCTCCTTCGGAGCACTTGCGATTTATACAGCTGCAAAATCGTCTCAGTCTGAAGGCTTTGTGGGGAGCTGAACTCATGAACGATTATTGTCAAGATTATGTGACTGGAGATAAATAGACGTGCTTGTGCCCCCCTTGCAGTTTATGGACTTCTGCAAGAATTACAGAGAGCTGCGCAGCATGGGGTTCCCGAAGGCCACTGTGGCGGGAGCATTGGTAGCTCACACTAATGATTTTGCCGCTGCCACGGAGGCATGCTTAGCAGCACAGTAGTTCAGAAAATGAAACATTCTTCTTTGCTGAAGATACGTGTGAGTGGATATGGACAGAGTTGAAGACAGCTTTGATAGCTTTCCTCCCAGCAGGAGCTGCACAATGTAACCTGAATTCTCCTCGTTTTCCTTTCACCTCGATGATCGTACATCACAAAGGTGTTTGTCTGTGATTGTCTGCCCAACTCTGGGTATTCCTGCAAGATACCCTCAACGTCACCTACAATGGTGTTGCGTTGCTGGCAGGCCAGAGGCCCCGGATATAGAGGGGTACTCATCCGGGGCAGGGAGTGCATGCATGTATATGATGAGTGAGTGATAGGCTGCAGACTAATGAAGGCCCCGCAGATGTGGCTGCAGACGCCCTGCGTGTATGCCCTATGGCCTCTGGCTTTGGGTTTGCCGACCTGTAATAATAATAATAATAATAATAATACATCACATTGGTGACCCCAGCGACTAAGCACGTATCACATATCTAACCTTTGATCAGCTTAGAGCTGGCAAGAATTGCTTCAGCAATTATATATATATATATATGTATAATATAATTATATATATATATATATATATGGATTTTTCCAACTGCCTGTTGCTTCTCAGACGCCTGTCGACAGGTATTGTCAGAAAGCAACGTCAGTACTACTATTAGTCCTGTGCAATATAGGACTCCAAGACACCTGTCTTCCAGAGGCACCACAAGCATGCACCTCCGCATGGACAAACATACTTCCTATTATCTCGGCTCAAAAGTCTGTGAACACATTCAATGTGCTGCCAACCCACTTCTTCACTTGTCCTGTTTTCTACTGCAGATGTCTTGAAGGCAGCCAGCACCTCACCTAAAACAGCATTGTGAGCCGAAGCTTCCTCTGCACTAAAGTATGTATATGGCAACAATCTGCAGAAGACCATTTCCTTTGTCAAACTAGAGATGTCCTTCACAAAGAACTCATCAACAAGCTGTGCTTCTTTACTCAGACTCCTCAACCAGAGCGAGGTTTCAATTCTCAGCGACAGATTCTCACAGTGGATTATCAGGGTGCGTAGCATTGGCATTGCGCCGCTGAATACAATGGTTTCATCCGATGGAATGCCCATGCGATCATCACCATATTTATGTATGTTCAGGTATGTCAGCCACGGACATAGTGAGCTAAGGGTGGCGGTTGGCAGATACAGGGCGCTCATACGAATGCCAGTGCACACCTGACTGTAGCTATCCCAACAATACACAAATTCTTCCATACTGCCATCCATGATGATCCAGCAGTGCTCTGGCGAGCCTGTCAGGGCATCCGGTGCTGCATTACCAAAGTGTGCAACTTTGAGACTGCTGCAGCCAGTAAGATCCAGGGCTGGTATACCAACGTCCCTTGATGCTGCAGATGCTGATAATTTCCAAGGTCTTGAGCCCCTCTATACTTGAGCAAACCTGCTGGGACAATTCCTTCCCTACATCTAGTGTAAGGTGCCGCAGCTGGTATATGACAGGGAGCGTGAATACTCTCGGGGCACAGAGGGCCAGTCTCTGAAGAGTGCAGGCCTTTGTGATGATAAAGTCAAGCCACGCCCACTCTTCAAGACTCATATCTGGAAGACGCTTCATGCAGAACTCAGTGAGTTTAGAAGCACACAGCTCCATGACTTGACAAAGATTGGAGCCGCTGAGCGTTACTACACTTAAATAGATTGCTATCATGTCGGCATGCTGCCAGACTTTCGTGCACCAGCGTAGAGCTGCCAGGCTGTGAGGGTACATATCAAACCTGGATAGCTGGACTCGAGAAAAGCTACGACAAGCACCTTTTGCTCTGGACCAGTCCTTATGGGGCATGTTTTCGGCCACACGTTGCAACAGCTCTTCTGGCAGATCCTGGAACCATGTTTTCAATCACCTACCCAAGGAAAGCATCCTCATGTGCAGATTGCCTGTTGTTTTCATTGATCGATAAACCAAGCCATAGATATTTCTGCGAATAAAGTGTTCAAATGCTAGGTTAAAATACCTGCGTCACAGCAACAAGACAGGCAGAAAAATGTGGGGATCACTCCTTTGATTAATCCAGAGGAATGTCTGACTCCCCCGCACAAGAAGAATATCACAAGAGCAGCTGCCCTTCTGGTGTTCCTAGGGTAGTACTGATGATCTCATCAAGGGCCATGGAAGGAAGGAAGGAAGAAATGAACAGGCAGCAAGACCCCCATCAGCTGCCACGTCGATGGAAGCTGGAAGCTGCCCGCTTCCTCACGAGATGAGACGTGGGGCTTCTCGAAATCAATTCGATCTAATAGTTCTTCTCTCTTCTAAAGCATCATGACAATAGCAGGTTTGTCTCATTGTATGCACAAGTCCGCCTTGCTATCGCCAACTCGATCCGTGAGGCCGTTTCTGGCTAGAAACACAACAAATCGAAGTTCTGGAAAGTTCTCTAGCGGTACTCTGCCTGTACGTGCTTTGCAGTTTTCATTACCCGCTTGGTGGCCTAGTACAAACACATCTGGCGTCGTAGTCGAGGTGAGCTTTGCTCTTTGTGTGGAATAGTGACTGTCCAGCCAAGTCCCCTTCTTGATACGTAAGCTCTGGCCGTGCAGGCTACCTTTGCCCGGTGAAACTTAATATCGGGTTGTTGATGCTCATTAACAAGATAAAAGCACACCAGAGAAGAATGGGTCTTGCTGCCCCAGCTGTCGTGCTCCTGCTGATGGCCTTGTCTATACTGTACTTGGCTTGGCATCATCAGCCAAACGTGAGATTCTCATGCAGCTCCAGATGGTTGGGTCGGGCAGTAGTTTTAGGCACTTTTCACTGACATCTCAACTAACTGCATGCGCTGTGGCTAAAGCAAGGCGTGTGTTATTGCAGGCAAGAATGGGGATAACGGCAAGTGCTAGCAAATCCGGCTGGCAGCCTGCACCTGGTGCGCCCTACATCCCTACATCATGCTCCCACCACCTGCTGCCCCTGGCATGCTTTGCTAAATAGCACTTCCTCTTGAGATGCACAGCAGGTTTTTCCATGAGTTCGTCTGCGCAGATGACAGCGTACCAAGGAAAGTGTCAAAATTGGGGTATGACATCACGCCGCTGACGCAAGGAAAGCTCAAGGAGGAGGCAGCCAAGGTCGATGCAAATACCAGGTTACAACTGGCTTCCACTGTTTCATGCTCTGTTGCTTCCTAGAGCCACAAAAGTGAAGGTGCATAATGGTTCTGAGGTGACTGTGTGCGCAGATATATTGCATTGGAAGCTGGAACAGAGCGAGCTTTTACTGGCAAGACCATCAATGGTGATCCTTCTGCTCTCCTTTGATTAATGACCCACAAGTTCCTACAGCAGAGACATGTGAATGTTCGACTCAGATCTGGTGCGCATGTCAAGTTCATGTTGCACATGCAGGCTATTCCCATGACAACAAGAAGGAGGGAGTTTGGGTCTCAGCGATTGGCGGACTGCCCCTCTTCTCATCAGACACCAAGTTTGACTCTGGCACAGGATGGCCTAGCTTCTATGCTCCCATTGATCCTGAGCATGTCATTGAGGTGCGAGATTGAAGAAAAGAAAAATTTCCATTTTCTGGGCGCGCCTTGCCCCGTTGTGCCAGCGTTGGATCGAGGAGTACTAGGTAATCTGTTGAACTCCCATTTATTCTGCTTGTGCAGGTGACAGACTCCTCAATTCCCTTCATGCCTCGGACGGAAGTGATCGATGCGAGGTCAGGCGCACATCTTGGGCATGTCTTCAATGACGGGCCAAGGCCGACTGGAAAGAGATACTGCATGAACGCTGGAGCTCTCAAGTTCATTCCCAAGGGAGAGGACATGCCAGCAGAGTCCAAGCCAGTATCCTGAACAAATATGGACGTGAAATCGATATGATTTCTACTGTGTAGACATGTGCTGAACGGTGCACATTTTAGCTTGATGTTACATTGACCTGTGGTGCTTAGTACAGTCAATATCACTGACTGGCAAGCTACATATTTTTCACCTGAACGGTGATTTCATGGTTTCAAGAATATGGACAAGTGTCTGGTGCTTATGATCAACAGTTGTTTAGGGTGCAAAGATATATCATCAACCTCATGTAAGACAGCTGCCAATTTCTGCCAAATGGTACACACTGTCCAGGAAAGACACGTACAATAATCACACTGCTTTGACGTAATGTCCCAAGCACATAGCACACTACCAAAATATTTGACACTTTCGTGCTTGCCATGGTCCATGCACCACTTTGTTTTTAAACAAAACTGCAACTAAGATGATCTTGAAGACCTTGTGCGAGTTGCAGCAGAGCACCAGCTGCTGCCTGGCATTGCGATGATGTGTTCAAATTAATTTGGGGATCAACCACATCCTAGGCATTCCCTTGGTCAAACAGGCGATCCACAGTGTCACCCAGCTCCTCAATGACATCCCCTGCCACCATGGACCGGCGCTTCTTTGCATACGCCCCTGCTGCTGCATGCCTCGCTGTCAGGCAGCCACCGTAGGCAGCCAGCACAGTCGGGGCCAAGCCCCCAGGGTAGTCTGCAGCCTCCTTCAGCCCGTGTGTCTTGCCGTAGTTGACCGCCCATGACATGAATGCTGCTATGGACCCTGATAACACGTCCCCCTGCATCATAGATCCATTCACGCCATTAGTCTCCCCTTCCCAAGCACAACGTTTCTCTTGTGGCTTCTGCTCTTTGCAACACAAAGTCCTGCTGCAGTGGACAGCGGGTCTGAGAGAATGTTAAGGGTCCCACCTGGCCGCCAGCGCGTCGCTTGGAGCCAGCAGCATCGCAGTGCAACGTGCTGGTGCCATTGCAGATCCCATCCACAGCGCCCTTTCGCACCACTGTCGGCCCCTCCAGTGCCCTGGTTATCTTCTTTAGGTGCCCCTCCTGACAAACAGACGAGCCCCCATTCATTCCGTGCCATGCCCATACAAGCAACCCTCCCTTTCATCTGCAGAAATTTCTCTGCAGTCCTTGCCAGAAGGGGAGCTTGCTTCGCAGTTGTACAGGTTTGAAAGTGCCTTTGTTCCAAAAGCTTGCAGGCACAGCATGTGCTGACCTGTTCTGTGTCTACGCCTAGGGCGTCTGCCAGGCGCTGGTACTCGTTCTTGTTGGGGGTAAGGATGGCGTGGGGGTAGCCCTTCACCAGGCCCAGATTCTTGGTGACTATGTACAGGCCGTCCGCGTCAATCACCATCGGCAGCTGCTTGTCCCGCATCAGCTGAAACACCTGCGCCGTGGGACAGTGCTTCATGTCAGGTGGAATCCCTTGAGTATGAAGCCATGAACGTGCGCGTAGAAGGGTGTGTTAGACAGCGGCGTGCCCTCACACTCTGTATACAAGGTTAGGCACATGATTATGGCATGAGCGCTTAGGCGCACAGGCACATCCTGATCCCATCAAGAGTGTGAAGCCGTACTGTGCGCCTGTCACAGCATGGAACAATGTCATGGGTTGAGAGTTGAAGAGCACCTTGACAACTGTGTCATGGACGAGCTCATCTCGGCCGAGGCCAGGCCCCACAACGACCACATCAAACCGCTCCAGCCAGTGCTCTATGGCGCCCACCGCCTCATCCACCGCTTCTTCCCTCTTCCGTCCGCTGCTGCTTGCCTGCACAGCATGACCCATATTTTTCAAGACAGAGTCTGCAGCGCTTGTGTTTGCCTATGCTTGCAAAAAGATGAGGATCTTGTTGCTAGTGGAGCTACACGGGGAGGAGGAGCTGAGGCTTGGTAAGGAAGTCACCTCCTGCGGAAGATCGTGGGAGTCTGCGAGGTACGGGTGCACGATCAGCTCTGGGCTGTAAGACTTGATGACTGTCGCTGCCCCTTCCGTGCAAAACACATGTGATAGGTCTGAGCCCACCTGGCAAACACAACATTACCAGGATGTAAGCGTTGTCAAATGAATGCAATCTGTCAGCCTGTGGGTCGACATGATGGCAGTGTTGTTTCAGGAGCAGGCTAGCAGTGGCCCACCTTCAAAGCAGAATACGATGCAAAGAAGGGGGCTCCAGTGTACTCACGGCAGCCGCCTATTGTGGCGATCTTGCCAGCCTGACCCTTGGACTTGTCAGCTGCACACACGACAGCATAAAATTCAACCACAGCTATTCTTGCTGAACGGATCTGGGAGCGATTGGAATGCATGGAGGCAACACCCTACCTGACAGAGACGGCACGATGTCTGCAACTGCTGCTTTCAACTGCTCTGGTGTCATGCTCCCTTTTGACATATCCCTTTTTCCTGCAGTGCCCATCACTTGCCTTCTTGTTGCCCCAGCAAAAGAGCACTGCCGGACCCATCAAATGACATATCGAACATGGTATGGATGATCAGGAACCACACACGCCTGTATTTACTATCTCACCTGTTTGTCCAGATCTCGTGGTAAGGCCGGCAGAGCAGCTGAGTATTATTTCGTGCCTACTCAGTTGCAAACAGACTGTTTGCACCTGCACACTGTCCAAGACTCAGCGTGCATGCATCCAAATTCAGGGTCTAAGTTGACGGGCAGCGCAGGAAGGGGTTGTGCATTTTGCCAGGAGGCGAGCATCAATGTATCAGCTAAATCCTGGCACATCCATGCGTCCAAAAAGTACTCGTGTATGCAAGCCACATGGCCAATCAATCAAAAGCAACATGGCAGTGTCATAAACGATGTGATACCTGTGCTTTCGATGGGGTCGTCAGCAGCAATCTCGTCCTGAAAGCAACGCTAGGAAAGCACTGCTTGAGCATGTAGGAGCGCCGAATATGCCGACTAATATGGTAGAAATGCGCCCAGTAGCATGCAGTTGCCAATCACAATACTCTGATCTCTTTCAATGCCTTCAATACACGGTAGGTGCGATGAACATTAAGGAAATTGTGAATGACATTCTTGGAATCTGTCTCTCCCGGCGAACGTTCGGCGAAACCCCTCCGAATTTGAAAATGAAATGAGCGATATCTATCTGGCGATACTTATAAAGTTCATCCAGAACCTCGAACTGTGTTCGCCGGTTGTCTTCGGACATAATACCCTTCCTACCTAGACTCTAAGACTTTAAAGACATCAAATTTGTTTTCGATTGCCAATCCGTGTGATTTCAGGCGTACAGGACTTTCCATTCCATAAAACGGTGGAAGACCACTGTGAAGTTTTCCTCCTTTGATGCTTTGATGCATGGGACCAGAGATACTCAAGCTTCCTTAAGTTGAAAGATTTGATTATGCAGCATCATTGCCACTTTTTGGCCTGATCCGGATAGGAACACCGAGTATCCCGGCGACCATCACGGTCCACAGGTCACCCTTCATAAACACTGGTCGCGGAGTATTACTAGCTCTGGCAGATGTTTAGGACGGTCATATAAGGGCCTATATACCTGGAAAATGAACGCACATGGTTGACAAGGTCGGCATAGATTGACTCTCTTCTGGCTCCATAAGTAGGCATCGAGCTGACCTTGCCAGGGTCTGCGCCCTCGATATGGCCAGTCCACCCGGCTCTGGCGCATCAACTCATGCTCTAGCTCCATTAGGGAGCTTCCCTGCAACTAATGAAGCGATTGGCATGGGTGCGCGCTCCGCTTGCACTCCCAAGGCCCAGTTTTTTTGTTTCCAAGACCCGGGTTTTTTATTTAATTGGCAGGCATCTACGATATCGACTCTGCCAGACACCATGTATTTCTCGCTACAGGCACAAGCAGCCTCGTTACCAATGGAGGTTCTGCAGAGCAGCATGCTCTTGATGACAGATCCTTTTTGGCAAGCGACCAGTTTAGGAAGATACAGAGCACAGCGCAGCAGGCCCTCGCACAGTGCATGGAGCTGGGGCTGCATGTGCTGCCCATACACAGGTATGCCTAGACGCACGCCCTCTAAAGAACCCAATTGCACAGCACATGATGTCTACAAGTGCGTTGCACACGAGCTTCTTTACTACTGCCGTGCTTATGCGCAGCGCGCAGCAGAGAGATATGTTGGCAGCAAAGCTTGTGGAGGCAGCCTACCTGGGCGTGAGCAGTGCTGCCAGCGGCAGGGACCTTGGTGCACCCTTGCCAGCCCTGTCAGCCCTGACACATCAGCACCCACAGCAGCTGGAGCCATATGCACACAATGGTATCACTAGCCATGGGCCCATGTTTGAAAGCTTGGAGAGGGACAGGAGCACTAGCCATGGGCCTGGCTCAGAAGGCGTGCCTGGACCGCGGCATGCCTCACCCCAGGGAGGCAGCGAGGCAGTGGATGGGACCAGGAAGAGGCGGGCCGAGGCGCCCCCTGAATCGCCCGGGAGCCAGCCTAAACGGCAGCAGACTGAGCAGGGCCCGGCCGAGCAGCTGGCAGTGAGCAGCGCAGCACCTGCCGGCAATGTGGCATCCCTGATGACCAGCCTGGAACAGGAAGTGTGGCCCGTATCTCATTCTAAGAGCAATTGCCCTCGACTCGGGGACATCACACAGACCAACCAAGCTGCTTGCTTTACGTTTTTGTTCGTGCAAATAATTGATCATGTGTACGCTACAGTTATTTTTTCTACATAGGCTTGGCAGAGGCTTCATTAGCTGGTGTGCATGCAAGTATGTAATCAAGGGGGCTGTACCTGAACAGATGACATGTGAGTGCAGGTCAGCCAGGACCTGGCGCAGTGGAGCGAGACGCGCAACGCAGGGATCCTGGACAGCATCTCGGCCAAGATACAGGGCGCCAACGCGGAGCTGCAGAGCCGGGTGGCGGCGGCGGAGCCCGCGCAGTCGCCCGCGCAGGCCGCCAGCGAGCAGCAGGCGCAGGCCGCCGCGCTCGCCAAGATCAATGCCATCAACTCGCGCCTTGCGCAGGTGCTCTCACACTTGCACCAGCCCACATGCACCCATCACAGCCCACATCGCTCACTTGGTGTCCACTACATGGGCTACGATCTGCATGCATGCTGAAGCAGACATTCCTCAGGCGGAGGATTAAAGTGTTAGCAAGATGTGCAAACACATCCGTGCGCCAGCGCAACCCCGTGGGTCGGAAACTCAAGCAAAGAGATCTGCGCGAGTATTGAGTTGCTGTCCCATGTGATGGTGCAGGCCGGGGTGGCGCCGCACGTGGTCCCGGCAGCGGCGCCGAGCTTGTCGGACGCGCTGACTGTCAAGTTTGCGGCGGCCAACGCGAGCTTCGTGCAGGCGATGCCGGCCGCCAGCTCCTGTGCCGCCAGCAGCTCGGGGCTGCCCAGCCTGCCTGCCCCGGGCAGCAGTGTGGCCGCGGCGTCGGCGGCGCCCGGGGCAGTCCCCGACGCTGCCAGGCTGGCGGCGCTGGACGCCAAGCTGGCGCAGTTCCAGCAGGCAATGCCGCCGACATCAGGTAACGTATTTATCTTTAGCATTGTGGGCACTGCTTGGGGCTGAGACTCTCTAATTAAGCAAAGCCTCAACACAGCTACCCTGGCCACTTTCCTCGCAGCGCTTCTCAGATCACCAGCAGAGATTGATGTCCTGAAACAACGGAATGGGTGACAGCCAGCAGGAGCATGCCAAGGATGTCATCTTGATACTTCTATGTGTTCACTGTAGGCGGGGCTACGTCGGCCCCCGCCAGGTCAGACAGCCTTGCCCTGCTGGACGCCAAGCTGGCGCGCTACGGGTCTGTTCCTGCAGGGCCCAGCAAGCTTCCCGTCAACGGCCTCTACCAGTCGACACTGCACGGCCCAAGCATGGGCTATGCGCCCGGCGTTGCTCCTGGGGTCTTCCCAGCCACTAGCACAGGTAATTGCTGAGTGTTAATTAATCTACGCCTGCACAGTGGAGTTCGGTGGCTCTTGATTTATCCTTGCTTGCATACAAAATGCTGGGTCTCTGTGTGCGCAGGGATGCTCTCAGGTGCTGGGCTGCTGGGTGCAGGCAGGCCAACCATGACATCAGGTGAGTTACGCAGGACACGTTTCCATTTCTGTGAAAAGACCGCAAATTTGCGCAGATCGTGATATACTGGAAGCATGCGCTGGGCGATATCAAAAGTTGGAGGCTATAAATCTGCGTGCATGATGCTTGCAGTGCCAGGCAGCTGGGGTGGACAGGCTTCAGGTGCACAGCTGGCATGGCAGCAGCCAGGAGGGGGGGCCATGCATGCGCACCCGAGCGCCATGCCGGGCATGAATGCATCGCCAATGCCATCAATGCCCCGGGGCGCTCTGCAAAATGGGGTGGGGCTGCACCCCATGGGAAGCCCACTAACCCCTGGCTTTAGGGGCCCACCAGGTAATACTTCGGCCCTCAGCATAATATACGCAATGATGAAATCCCATTGAGCAGGTCTTGAAACATTGGATGGCCCTCATGTGACACCCATGTAAGCGCAAATAGCACACATGCTCTGCACAAGCTGACTTGTCCTTTCAAGGGCTGAAGGGAGTGTGATTGTCCCCATTGCAGGCGCTGTGGCAGGCTCCAGGCCCATGAATGGACCAGACATGAAGGCCAGGCTGCAGCAGGAGGCCCTGGCGCGCCTCCAGCAAGTCAACAAAGGCTGGAGATCATGAGGGAATGCCACACAGTGTACAGGTCAGCAGGAGCTGTATTAAGTGGCCTGCTCCCAAGACAACCACGCATCTGGCTCCTTGTACAGAGTCAAGCAGTCATGCACCGTAATAGCACATCTAGATCTAAAAATCTCAGATCTGAGTGCTACCAGAGATGCTGGTATTGAGCTGTTGATATCTGAGCGAGGAGATAGACATGTACTCCTTAAGAATGCGCAAGAACCCAGGCTTGCTGTTGTCAAGGCACGGTAATATTGATCCCATGGCAGCTTTTCATATATAGTGTTTGTGTCCTGTTGAATTGCAGGAAGCAAGTTTCTCAGCAACTTATCGTTGGTATGCAGCGCTAGCGTGATTGCAAGATGTACAAAAGAGGGCATTCACTGTCCACGTTGTCATTGTTGTACAGAGTCAGCTGCAGGGTACAGATATGGTTAGTGCACAGATGGGTTAGAACGGCGTGGGCAGGATTACATCAATGGGCATGAGGTGCTGAGGACTGATACTATATCCTATGCGTGTTGACAAGGCAAGAATGAAACAACCATGTTGATACTATACAAAATCAGGAGAGGATGAATACATGACAGATAGTCCAAGCGCCATAATGGGGAGTAAGGGCTGCCTCTCCCTGTGCGAATTTAAATAGGAGTGCATTGACAAAACAAAACATCTCCGGGATCCCGGCCCAGGAGCACTAATGATCACATAGATTGCCGCACTTGCTTCAGATTACACTGATCTTGCAATTACATGCATGTGAATATGGACTTCATCCCTAGGCATGCAATCCAAGTGTCTGGGCATGCTTTGGCACAGCATAGATATATGGTATTACATGTAAACGCATCGACCAATTCAATGAGCTGCAGTCCAGACCCACTGAGCAGCAACTATTCTTATGGCAACCATTGCTGAATACATGATCTACAGACCTCAGCAGTAGGGTAACATCATGTCTAAGCATTGCCAAAGCAGATCACACACGCGATAGAACGGCATGCAAGAATAAATCTACGCAACAGGAGCCATTTGTGAGTACAAGAGCCCAATATCAGTCAAGGAGCATCAGCCAGTATCGGCAAGTACTGTCTGTTATACATTGCCAGCAAAACATCTATCAATACGTTCGCTGATATACAACACCATCCGTACCAAAAATTCTCTTGCTCTCTTATCTCTCACGAAGCCTGCACATTGTGTCCACGGCCAGTTCTGCATCTCTCTCTAGGACCCCTCCAAGCGACAAAAATCTCCCACCGAAAAGAAACGACTGGTGCGGCATGCCTTGCTACTCCGCTAGTCCTCCATGCATTTCAATGGCATACCAGGGCCAACATCCTCATACAATACACCTCTTAGGAACCGAGTCAGGTCGCGTTTTTGTACTGTTGCATCCTTGCTTGCCTTTCAGCTCCACGTGGTGCTGACAACAATAATTTTGCTACCGATTCCCTTTTGCTGCAAGTGCTCTAGGCCGGCTATCACTCGCTTCTACACTACATTCCGTTGTCAGCAGTGCGCATCAAGCTGGGTACTGCCGGATGGCTGCGCGCCGCTTCAGGCCTGCCAGCTGCGAAGCCAGCTGCTGCCCAAGCTGGGCAGGCCCCTGCTGCCCACAGCTCTCCTTCTCCTCCGCGAACCCGGCATCACTCGCGCCGCGGACTCTGCGAGCCTCCTCCCCGGAGGCGGCACCGGCCTCCAATGCGCTCCGGCCGAATGCATGCGCGCGTTCCCCGGTAGCAAGGGGCGTTCCTTCGGCTCCTGAAGTGTTGATGGGACCGGTGCTGGCGACGGCAGCGGTGAGGTGCGCCAGCTCAGCGATGGTGGGCGCCAAACGGGCGCGCAGGCCGGTGAATGTGGCGGCCACGATGTTGCTGGACGTTGTGCGCAGCTGCACCTCCGCCATGAAGTCGCGTGCGCACCTCAGCTGCTCGCGCCACGCTGGCTCCCCGTCAGCAGTTGCCGCATCCTCCGTTGCCAACGCAGGTGCAGTTGCCTTCATCTCATACATTGCGCCAGCTGCAACTATGCTCTCCAGGTCCTGATCTTTGGCGTGCGCGCTGGCTTGCGGCTTCTGCACTTCTGCGACTGCGTTCATTGTGTTGTGGAGCGTCTCGGATGCTGTGCTGTGGCTTGGGGAAGGAGCCGCCTGTTGCTGATATCGGCGGTTTCTGGCACGCCTTTTGAGACCTGCGAGCTGCGACTCAGCGAAAGTATCGTGGCCAACATGGACCCCATCAGCCTCCTTGGTGCTGCTCTTGAAGCCTGCTGAAGCCGGCTCAGCAGCAGCTTGGTGTTTTTCGGCTGCAAAGCCCTCGCAAGAAGTCGCCTGCTGCTTCCCTGTGGCGGCAGCCGACCCTGCACATCCCGCACAAATTGATGTCAGTATCCTGGCCGTGCCAAACTATCCAACACACGCATTGTTACAGGTGTACACGGTTGCATCCACCACTGCATTTGCAAAGGGCTTGCATCAGGATACATCTTCCTACATCAACTCAAGTGCAGAGTGCCAACGCACTGGAAGCATCGCTGGCACCCCATGCACGCACGAACAGAGGCGTTGCTGTGACCGCTGCCAGCACCTGGCTGGTGTGTGTTGTGTGCTGTGTATTTTGCAGCTGCCCTGAACTGTGACAGGAGTGCGTGATTCTGATCCGTGTAGGCAGTCCCCACTTTTTATTTACCTTGCTGGTGGGTGGGGGTTGGGGGGCTGCTGCGTGAGCGGAAGGCGGCCTTGCGGCGGAGGCCGGCCAACTGCGCGCGGAGGGCTTCTTCGGGCGCGCCCAACGGGTGCGGCCGCGCCGCCTCGGCCGCCGGCGAGTGTGGTGCCTTCTTGCGTTGCTGATCCCACCTCTTGCCCGCCGTGAACTTCCAGTACCTGCACGCGCAACACGCCGCTAGCTGTCAGCCCCTGCAAAGTTTAATAGCCAGCCACTCTTTTGCATACAGGAGAAAATCACAAGGGAGCTGGTGCAAGTACGTGTCAGGGCTCTAGCATGGCATCGCCCCAAGTGTCAGCCCTTGCACACTCAGAAACAGGCCACTGCTCTTTCAAGCTGGTGCCTTTGCATGCAGTCAGAAAGCCCTGGGTGGTGAAGCCATGCTCAGAATCTGCAGCGCCATGCGCATGCATTGAATAAATAAGCCTGCCGCAAGTTTTGTGTCCAGGCTGAAGCATGGCAAAGGCAGTCACCAGTCGTGGAAGTCCCAGGTGCCAGCAGCGGTGGAGGAGCGCGGGGCAGTTTCAGAAGTGGTGCCCCTGCGCTTCCCTGTCACCACCTCATACGCCTCTTGGATCTTCACAAACCGCGCTGCTGCCTCGGAGCCTCGCAGGTCGGGGTGGTTGCTGCATATGCAAATGCAAACAGTCAGGCTGGTTGCAGTCGCTAGGCCTAAGAAGGGGCAATTACCCAAGAAACAGCAAGATTGCATCATCAGTCAAGGCTTGAAAGGAGCTGCACAGGAGTGCAGCGACGTACTCGAGGGCCAGCTTCCTGTAAGCCTTCTTGATCTGCTTCTCGTCCGCATCGTACGACACGCCCAAAGTTTTCCAGGGGTCCAGGCTGCTGCTGCAAACTATGCTGGGTGCCTGCAAGGTAACACGCCGATTAAGTTTCACGCCTTGAGGCTATTCTGTGCAGTGGAACGTGCAGCTCGAAAGTCCCAAACCCGGTAAAAGGGACCCTCGACATTGGATGAAAGTATCATTCTCGAGATCTAAGCAGCAGTTATGTAATTCGATGGCAGGTGTGATTAGCATGGAAGCAAATATTGCACTGACAACGTCAGTATCATAGGTGTCCAATCCAACTTTTCCTTGAAGCCCTTGGCCACGTACCTTTCTCGCATCAGCTCTGAATGCTGGTCGAAAGGCGTTGGCTGAACACCTCAGAAGACCAAGGTTGCTCGGCCTAGCATTGAGATGACTAGTCTTAATATTCATGGGCAAAGCTTCTCCCAGGGTTAAGGTACACCAACGAACAGACAGATCGCCCCTCTACTGGCTCCTATGCCAGAGAGTAATATTTCTATGATTGATGGCCAATATGGATTGAAAGGGGAGCACTGCCCTTCTCCACCGTGTTTTTGCTGATCAGGGCCTTCCGGTGGCCTGTTCACTTCCACCGCAGCTCGACAAAAGTGCGACCAATTCACAGATGACTTGCGCAACTAAGACGCTCTTGTCGTCTGTGACAGGATGTCGCCTGCAACGAGCAGATGAATACGACAATAGCGGGGATCGAATCAAAAGCAAATTTTCGACGTGCTGACGCGGATCAACGCGGGTGCTCAGCAGGTCGGGCCCAATGGGCCGTTCGGGTCATTCCAATTGGGCAGTCCTCTCCAAAGGGATTGAGAGGCTCAAGTAGGACCCCTTGCAAGTTGCAGCACCATGCTCATGCGTGATATATATGCAAGATAACAACTTGCTAGAAGGCCAAAGGTATTTACGGTCCATCGTTTCAGTGAAACAATTGGTACCACATAACTTATGATAATTATAAGGGCGGTATACTAATATCGGCCGCGGTCTGATGATCATTCATGAAGTTCAAGAAGCACACCAGTACACTAGTGTGGATGAGCTCTTTCCCACAGCAAAATGGCTGCTCACCAGCTACCATGGTTATATATAGCACAGCCAAACCTCTCAAGAGTAAAATAATCTGTGGAATTCTCATGTATCACCGATATCGATGTCAAACCCCATTCCAAGAGCACAGGAATTACTTGTAAAAACCAAGATGCAAAGGGAACATCTCGCAGGTGTGCATACCAGCATCAGCATCAAATACAATCTGCATCAGAAAGCATCAAGAAAAGTTGATATGTTCCATAACGAACTGCAATGTCCACACACCCCCTGCAGCTGGCTTCACTCATCTGCTTTGATTTGTGTATCAGGTAGGTAGGCATGCAGACCATTGCACCTTGAAGTCACGAGTCAAGAAGAACAGGCTGCACCACGCACCAGGCTGCAATGCTGTAGCTTGAGCAAAATAGATAGAAAAAAAGGTATACAATCTGCACTTCCGGGAAAGTACTTAGGTCCTGAGTCAGCCATAGAGTCTTATCACATGCCCCTGAACAGTTCGTTTTCAAAATTTTAGAATACGCACTCGCCAGCTGAAGATTTGATCGAGTCATACCACGATAAAAGTGCTTAACCAGACAAGAGCCAGACCAATCTGGGTCACATTCAAGACGGTTGCTGGGCAGTGTACGAAGTGATGCCCTCTGGCCATGCCAGAAAGATTTGATGGCTTTGCAGAGGAGGTGGTCAGTAGTCAAAGATGTTGGCGCCAAATTGGGGCACGGCTGTCTGGTGCAGGCCCTTGCCGATGTCCATCATGCTTGTGTTGGCGGCTGACCCCGGCAGAGCCTGCCCAGGAGGGGGCAGCGCTGCCGCCGGCCCGCTGCTTGGCAGGCGCATGCTGCCCTCAAATCCGCTGAACGCCTGCAATTTACAAGCCACCCACATCATCACTGCTGCCCGCCAACCAACCCTGAAGGTATGCAGAGGAGGCGTTGCTCTTCATGAATTTATCAACACAGATCAATAATGAAGGACTGAAGGCATACGCTATCATCATAGAGCAGGTGAACACTCTGCACTGCAGGAAAGTGCAGGTGTCTGCACCTGCTGCAGTGCTCCCGCAGACACCGGATTGCCGCCAGGCAGGCCCTGCGCGCCCGCCTGCGCATCGCCCCAGGAGACCTGCCCGGCCTTGGGCACGCGTGGGCTGCCCGCGCCGGGCAGCCCCGGCTGCCCGGGCTGCCCGCTGCTGTAGGGGGGCCCCGCCGCGCTCATTCCCTGGGAGGGCGGTGGCTGCGATGTGCTGGGAGTTGACGGCTGAGCCTCCTGCTGCGGCCGGTACATGTAGGGCGGGAAGGGCTGCGTGCCGGGTTGCGGCAGGGTGACAGAGGGCAGCGGTGGGTGCGGCTGCTGGCCGGCCTGCTGCTTGTGCTGCTGCTGCCGCGCCATCTGCTGCTGCTGCTGCTGCTGGAATTGCGCCAGCCGCTGCTGCAGCCCGATCGCTGCTGACGCCATCGCCGATGAGCCTGCGGGCCATACTCTCTTCTAATGTTGCACATCAGATGCAAAGATGTCCATGATGCTGGCAATGTGTGCATACTAAGGGTATTGAGCACACACGCTGCAGCTTGCGAGAGTCATTTGTATGTTCCTGGTCCACCACAGAGAAAATGACAATGCACAAGAAAAGTAGTGGGCTTAGGCACGATTGTCTGGTGAAGCCTGACCTGCTGGGTTGGTGGGTCTGTTGCGGTCGAGGGACTGGTCGGCGCCCGGCATTTGGCCGAACCAGAAGTTGCCTGCTGATGCAATGTCCGGAGGCAGAACCTGCACATATACAATACGGCATCAAAACAAAACTTCTTTTGGAGCTCTACAGCAAACAAAGCATCCAGACTCCACGAAATCACGCCAGGCATGACCCAACACTGGAAAATAGGCAGTATCAGAGGTGCCATCTCTATGCTGATACTTGGGGGCACATCTAGGAACCAAAGTGGTGCACAGGGGATGGCCATGCAAGGAGAGCAAGGCGGGGTGAAGACTATGATGCGGGGGGTGGGGTAGGGGACCTGGGGCCGCGAGTGCTGCACAAGGGGGTTGGGGGAGGAGTAGCCGGGGGGTGCGAGGCGCGCGTCGGGCGGCCACGGCTCGGTGCGCGGCTTGGCCGCCTCGTTGGCCGCCACCGCGTCCTCGTACGCAACCGCGCTCCGCAGCGCCGCCTCCGCAGCCGCCAGCTGCGCCACCGCCTTCTGCGGCCCAGCAAAAAAGCACAGCCAAATTCAGCGCACCACTATCCACAGGCAAACACATGCCAATGCTAGCATGGGGCCGCCTTGGCATTGCGAACCCTGCTGTGGGACGATCCCTCCCAGTGGACAATTTACCATTGAGCTGGAGCTGTTTAATTCCAATAGAAGGGATCGCGCCCTGACGCTCCAAACCTCAAATGGCGCAAGTCCATCAGGCACTGTTGGGGAGAGCAAGGCAGGGCACCGGTAAAACAGACGTCAAACACCACTGGCATGTCTGATTCTGGGTCCAGCTCTTTCTTTGATTGGAAGTATGCAGAGCAGCTGGTGCAGTGCGCACGTTTGCAAGCTCGATGGCTTGGGCAGCTTCTTGGCGTGCACGCAGCAGCTGCGCCCACTCCAGCAGAACCCGCCTCTCCTGCTCGTCCTGGATGTACTCCTGCAGCACAACGCCAGCTCAGTACCACCCGTCCCAACCATTGAAAATATGACATCAGACTCACTCGGCATACCCGTGGTACACAGTGAAATGCACATCCTGCCCCATGCTGTCCAGCTCAGAAGCTGGAACAATGTGCACTCAAGAGGCGCTCTAAAAAGGACTCACAATGTGCAGCAGCTTGGGCATGCCTTGGTCCGGACACAGAGTCCAACAAGCATCTATGTTAAGGAGTGCCTGGTGCAAGGAGGAGCCTACCAGTCTGCTTGAGCCGCGAGGCTTCTGCTGTTGTTGTTGTTGCTGCTGCTGCTGTTGCTCCATGACCGCCGCCAGGCGCTGGGCTGCCACTGACGCCCGCGCCACTGCTTCCGGCGCCGGCTGCTTCTGCTTCTGCTGCAACAGAGGCAAATTGCGTCAATTGATGCCACAATACCATAATGTCTCAGCACTTACCCAGTGACATCTTCCTCCCCTGTTCAGTGCTCTGCTTGAGTTGTGCCTCTGCGTGGCATGGGCTAGCTAATACCATGCATGTCTAGGGCTCTGCCAACAGCGTGTCACATCAAAATGCAGATGTTGTTGTGAGCATTACGCCATTTGGCAAGAAACACAGCTGCATTAAGGTCTCAAGATGCACCTGCACGTCATCCACCTCCCAGCTGTTCTTCCTCTTGAGAGAGGGTTTGGCGCCGCCTGCCTGGCCGCCCTTGTGACCCCCGCCGCCCTTTGTGCTGTTCTCCGGTCTGCGCTCACACCTGCGCATACACAAGCGCCATCGTCAGCAAATGTTCAAGCCAAAGTGATGACTATATTTGTTACCGGAGGTGATCCGCGTTTCAAGCGGGCGTGCAAAGGGATGTGTGCTGACCTGGCGGGTGCTGTCTCTGTTCCGCATCGCCCCTTCTTGGCCCTCTTGCATACATCGCATCTGCCTGGGGTGGACTGCACAGCACAGGAAATCTGTCAGCTCTGCGCCCCCAAGAAAGCATTGCAGCAGGAAATGATTGTGTTTTCAAACTTTGAAATGCTATAATCTTGCAGGACAGACTCTTACCTGAGGTCTCCACTTCTGCACTTCACTGTCTGAGCTCTCGCTGATCTCGGGCGTGCCTTCGCTCGCGGAATCCGCTACACCGCACATGCCACCCAGCTCAGTCCCATAGTCACAGATTTGGAAAGTCATGCCTCTCCACTCAATGATATGACTCGCCCTCGTGCACGCACCGCTGTGAATTCAAAATTCAGCGCATGCATGCGCATGCAGGAGTGCGTTTCGCTGCTGGGGTACAGAGGAAAATTATATTCAGAATAGGTTCCTGTGAGGAAAATTGTAACCGTTTCTAATCGGCAGCGCAAAGGGCCATATGTTTAAATCTTTGTAACTTTTTTAACAACTGCTTTCATTCATTTGATCGAGCCCTCACCGTGGAGTTGCACGGCCGACTTGAAGCGCTTGGCTGCCTGGCGCTCGGGTTTGCCGTCACTCCTCTGGCGGATCACCGGCGGCGGCGACGGCGCGGCCGCTCTCCGGGCGGCGGCCGCAGCGCGCGGGCTGTCTTCCTCCGAGCTATACTGCTGCACCCTCCGCTGCTGCATCTGTATCTGCATCTGCGCGCAGGCAACAGAACAAGCAGGTTTCAGATGGCACTGAAGGCACCTTTGTTCTTCCATTGAGAAACAATGCACAAACCACCCCGTTCCAGACCAAGTGCTCCACGGCACCATGCAAAGCCTCTCAATTACCCAAACCCAAGCTTGTGTTTCCTGTGCCGCTGGTATTGGCGCTTGATGTGCTATAAATGAGGCTTTTGACCTCATGATTAGTGCAAAATCTCAATGCTTCTTCTCCCCATTACGTACTAAGATATCCATTGCACTAATTTAAGCGCGGGGAGGGGCTGACCCTGCGCTGCTGCGTGCGCTGGTCGGGGGGTCCCTGAGATGGGGGCACGTCCAGGCTGAGGCCCGCCTGCGTCCATGCGTAGCTGAATGCGCGCTCCACCATGTCGCATGCAGGCCTGCATGCATGCACCGCAGCCCCCTTCAAAGCTGGACATCTGCAATCGCATGCTCCCTTCCGCCTGTCAACCCTGTGGAGTTGCTGCTGAAAGCACCGCAGATGCTCGGCTCACAGGTCTCCTATTTTGATTATGTTTTCATATATGCTGTAAGCCCTGCTAAGAGTGTTAAGACGATTTGTGTGCTGGACACACGCAGATGGGAATTCAGCAGCTGATAGCATATGTCATTGTTCTGCTCTGAGCAGCTTGAGTGCCATCCTCTTGTTGTGGGCATGCATTGAAGCACACAGCCCTGTTGGATCAAAGGGACGTGATGAGATTGCCAAGATGCAGATCTTGCTACAGTCAAGGCAGGCGATTGCGTCTCAATATTGCAGGGGCGAGCGCTGAAAAAGCATGTGGGAGAAGGGGCGTACACAACAGGATCGGTGGGTTCATAGGAGGATCTGTAGCCGTTCCAAACCCGCCGCACATCCTGCAGCACGTCCGTTGTCGACTTGTAGTGGATCGTGCCCCACCCCTGCCATGAGACACAGACACACTCAGTGCTGACTAATGTAAATATGACACGTGCCTGCCGCCTGTCATGAAGCATAAACCCAGACCAGTCACATGAAGCTCTCAACGAGCCCCATCCAAAGGACCATGTCCCAAGTGAGTTCAATGGCAGGATGGCCCCTAAAACCTGCTTCCAAATATTTCACCCACCGCCGGGATGCGGGGTATACAGTAAACAGTGCGGTAATCATTCCCAAAGCAGGGCATTTCAAAATATGGTGCAAGATAAGGGCTTGCTGGAGGCTGCAGTACCTGTGTGGTACCCGGTATCAGACGTTCCCTGATGGTGGTCAGATCCACAGGCTGCTCTCCTGTCAGATGGTAGTACGGAAGGAACCCGGCGTCCTGCAAGACACCAGCCGCCAAGTCAGGCACATATTTTCTGTGAACCTTGTGCACAGCAGTCGTCTGCATCACCGGATCCAGAACCCCAACCTGCCTGAGGCAGAAACAGTTGTCTATGACGTTGTCAAAGTAAGGTTTCTGAAGAGGCTGTGGTCAGAGCTCAGCCATCAATCTTCAACAGGGCAAGGAGCCTCGGCGCGCAGGCAGCTCTGCAGTAAATATAAGGAGATTTCTGCAGCGCGCAAACGCAGGGGTGTTGGGGCGCCGTGCCTGGCTGCAGAATGGCGCGGCCGAAGGGTGCTGCATGACATAATTGATCACATTGAGGCAGCGCTGCAGAGGGTGGCCCTGACGCAGGGCAGAGGCGTCCAGCTGCGGCAGGCCATAAGAGGGGGGCCCGCCCATCCCTGACCGCGCCCCTTGCAGCCCCGACGGCCCCGGTAAATTCATGTCCCCTGCGCCGGCAGGTGAGTTTTTAGTTTCTTGACCCATAGATCCCTGCCCATGAGATGACAAGCAACACCATACTGCAATCTCCAGATTACTACAGCGCTCCCTTTGAACATCTTTCGGGCACCCCTCTCCATTTTCCTTGGAAGGCGCAAGCCCCCTTGTCCTTACGCTAAGACTTTATTCCAGACGTGACGATAAAAGGCAGGCTGCTACTTCAATCCAAACTCTGAAACTACCATGCAGACAATTATTTCGCCAGCAACATCTTTAGTGGTGTGCGGATTTTTTAGGTTGGGACAGGCTGTGCCCTCACCAGCTATATTGAGGGCCACCATTTTCCTGCCCTTGCCCGTCAGCCCATTCGCCCCGCCCCCAGGTCTCCTTCCCGAGGCCTCCGCCTGACATGGCAGTTCATTATTCAGCCCCTGATGCCAGCAGTCAACAAGCAAGGCCTGCCACTGGTTGGCAGCAAAACATCTAATTGACAGAGAAGGTGGGTTTTGAGGTACCTGTGCATCTAAGGGCATCCAGGCCGCTGGGTGGCTCAGCGCAGCAGCGCCCTCGCTGTCTCCAGGAGAGTTGGGACCCTGCATATGCGGCATTATGTCCATGAGAAACATGTTTATATTAACAGGGACCATGCAGTATTACACAGGAAGTCCCGCAAGACCCAGCAACAACGCCTGGGCTCTACGTCATTCTGTGCTTCCGTGCAAGTGAAATGCAACCCCTCCTCCAACAGGAGAAGGGAACTTTTTTCGAAAGTGAATGTGGTTCGCACCGCAGCCTTTTCGAGCTTGGCCTGCTTCCACAGCTGGTCGAAGAACCCGGCGAGCTCGTCGCAGCTCTTGGATACATCGCTGCCGGGCTCGTTGAAGGTGCGGCAGTTGCGCCACACCAGCCGCACATCCTCTGCCACCGCTGCCGCGCTCACATACAAGCCATTTTCCAGCCGCCGCGCTATCATCCCCAGATCCATCGGCGTCTGCACACGCACAAAGTTTCTCACCTTGCAACGTGCTCTCCCAATCTAATATGTCACGTGGTGAGAGCATGGCTTTTCCCACTAAGAGGCTGGCCTGGGCTCTGCAAAGGCTCCCCGGAGCCAAAATATGGAAGGGGTTGAGCGTGGATCAGTGAAACAGGCTTGTGCACAGGCAGATCTGAGCCGCACTCTGATGATTTCTCGATACTCTGGGATACCCAGGCCTTCAGCGTCCACTGGCTCATTGAAGAAGGACTCAGCGATCTCATGCTGCATTACCTTCTTGAGCACCTGCATAGCCAGCAAATGGTGTGGCTTTCGTTATCGCTGTAGCAGGAACAGCGTCAGTTTGGGAAATGCACCTGTGCTGTGCCACTCCTCCTCCACCTTTGTTGCTGCCAAGGGGCTTCCAAAAGACACGTGGGAAAGAGGGATCCTTTATAGAACCATAGTAAAAGGAAACCATTTGGTGTGCTTGCTGCGAGGACCATTCTCCAGGGAGTCAAGGGAAATCGCAAGCTAGAGTAAGAAATGTGCACCAGATCAGATGTTGCCCAACTTGCACATGACACTGGGGTGTATACAGCTAGAATGGGAGCTTAAAGCACCACATATATCAAATGTCAGGTATATAGCTTGTAGAGAAGCAGTACTGCAGCAGACTCAACGTCTCAAGGTTACACCGTCAATAATCTGCCTCCAGCCGCTTTCGTTCTACCAATATCTGCAGAGTACTCGGTTGGCCAAAACCCCTACCTTTTGAACCTTCTTTTTGACGGACGAATCCATCCTAGGACAATGTGTGCGGCGAGCTCCGCAGCAGTAACTCTTCGGTAAGGGTTCAAAGCGCCAGTCACGTTGACGGCAAGCGTGCCGTCCTCTGCACGACTCCTAGGGGCTTCATCCTGAACATCTGCCTTATGCTCGACAGGACGAAAAGGATTTGGGAGCGATCGGAGGACCCCATCTGCAGATCTAGCAACGGCTTGTAGCGAGGACTTGCCTCAACGGGAGTTCGGTGACATCATCATGGGATTACGCTCACGTGGAGATTACTGAGTGTCTGGCTTTGCAGGATTGAGTCAATCATTTAAGGCGACACTGTACGACTTTGAGCGTCGTGAGTGTTTGGCAGGAGATGGTCATGATGATCACCAACATGGCCGGCATGCATGCGCCCCTTTCGCGCGCTGTGTCTTTGCTTGCACATTATTTGTTACAATTGGCCAACTTTGAGTTTGTTGGACACTGACAAGGTGCAATTGAATTGGGCATGCATGATCAGCCTCGAAGTTCAATTGCTCAAGAAGGCTCTGAGGAGTCCTGCGGCTCTCAGTGGGCTGGCAACCTTAAATGGTCTCTTCCACGCACCAAGTGCCTCCAAGCCAGTCTGGCCCACTGGGCCAGGGCCTGGCAGGGCCTGGGCCTTGTGTAACATGACACCGTGTGACTGATCGTAATGTGTCAGGTTGAACCTTCCATCATCACCGTCACGGTGACATGCGTGCTTCTGATTGCCGGGGCCACCAGCTTGGGCCGAGGTTTCTGCCCTGCTGATCACACACATCTCTCCTGGGTATCTGCATCTACAAATTCTGGCATCTGTTGCCTGGCCAACAGGATCACTGCTCACTCTCAGCGTTCATTTCTTGGTCCGAGGCCTCTGCATCGTCCTCAGCATCTTCCTCCTGCATCTGCTCCACCTCCACAAGGGGCTGCTTGAAGAAGGAGTTTATCACATCCACCACGCTGTCTTGGAAGGGCCGCCCAAGCGCCTCATCCACCGGCGTCCGAGAATGTCTGCACCACAGGTTGCTGGATTAGAGATCTTAATACTTACTTTATTACCACATTGTGAGCACTGTACTACCAGTATATGCTGATCCTGCCAGAGGGTGAGGTTGCTGCACACTTATTCACGGGGTCCTGAGCTCAAGCTTTGCTGGGCACTGGCTTGATTGCCCGTGCACTTGGTGAACAGGCTCACCGATTTAGCTCAGATGCACTGGCGCCATGGAGCATAAGGAGCCTCACGATGTCGACGTGGCCATTGAGGCATGCATAGTGGAGTGGTGTGTTTCCCTCCTCATTCTTGGCACCAACATCCTACGCAAAAGACAATTGCAAATGAAAATCCCACTGGTTTATAGTGGAGAGGCGTACTTGAGCATCAGACCTTATCAGCTGAGTTGAGAGGTGAACATGTCACTCACCGCACCAACATTTATCAGTGTGGTGGCAATTGAGGCATGCCCATTACCGCTTGCCATGTGCAATGCTGCAGGCAATAACTAGGAAGTCAGGGAGCACTGGCACAAACCAAGTCGCTTGCTTTGACAGGTCATTTCCTAGAGCCGCAACATTCCATAAATAAAGAAACTCAAGAAAAATGCTGATTGCTGTGCATGGCCACCTGTCCTGCCGCTATAATCTGTACCATTCACGTCAGCTCGTGCATCAAGCGCTGTCTGCACATCTTCTGCGTCGTCATAGCGTGCTCCATCAATGAGCAGCTCGACCAGGTCTTCTGTACTAACGTTCTCTGGAAGAGCTTGATCGGCCATGTGATATACTCTGTAGCACTTTACTGTGTACTTGACCAACGATTTTATTTAAGATGAACTGAAGAAGAAGAATTGGGTGCTGACAAGCAACCAAAAACCGAACGGAGTGCGTCTCTAAATTGAATGCTAACGAATCTCTGACAAATTGTCTTTAAAAACTTACATGAAGCATGTGATCGCCCTGTTCTGTATGTAAATATTGATGATCTCAGACGCGCAACAATTCACGAGACCGACTTAGGGTTCTTACTCACCCTTCCGAAACAGGGTCGGTGATGAGTAGGTTTGAACAGGCCAACACACATCACGATCTGTTCCTCCTTACCACTTCTACGGGAGCACAGGGTTGATATTGCTTTGCCTTGTGGAAATATCATTGTACAATGTTTGCTTTGGGAAGCAGATCGCTCATTGGTGTTCAGCACGACGCTCCATCAACATCCTTTGAGCAGCCCTGTGCTCATTTGAATGTCCATTTCATGCGTCCACGAAATGGAAAGACCAATGTATTTGGTTTCACTGCACAAAAAGGATCCCAGCAGCTTAAATGTTCCCGGCTAAGGAGCGCACCGTCTCGATCAGTGCTGGTCTACTCGGCTGAAAGAAATCATCTGCAACTTGCAACTGCTAAATTACCAAAGTAAAACCCTACAGCTTCTATGGCTATTGTTGTCATTGCAAAATGGTGCCAGCATGCTTATGGAATTTCGCACTTCTCTCATGCGGGATGCCCAGGTCCAAGAAATAAATGTTCGCAGGGATGTTGATGTCGGGACTTTTGGCACCAAATTGTATCAGTGGGCGTCAACGCTGACATTTCAGGGACGGAACATGCCGTTTGCCCTTCCTTTCAGGACGAATCCGCTGGAGACAGGCTTTGAGGTGGGGGTTGCAGCCAATTGTCTAGCTTGTGCATTGTCTAGCACCTGTCGGTCAGAGAAGTGCCCCCTCCAGATCCTGATGGCGCTGTCGATGACTTGCAGCTGTCCCTGCTGAGAATAAACCAGGCGGGAAGACCAGTCAGCATTGGAGACATTGTGGCAACGGTGGAACCTGAACCAAACGTGGTGAGGCCGTCTGCATCTACGAGCTACTACGTATTCATGCTTGATACCCACAGAACGCACGGAACGCAGTCACAACTCGTTGTGCATGCTCAGCCTCGGCTGCTGGTGCTAATGCCCTAGACATTTGACAGTCTCGCACAGATCTGGATGGCAACATTGCAAATTTTGATGATCTGGAGCAGCTGCAGCTCCCAGAGGTTTCCTTCCGAGCCTGAAGAGGAAACTGATGGGCATTGGATGTGCTTTTCAGGGGCCGGTGCTGTTCGTTCGCTTTTATGATACACCCGATTCAGGCATGGACCGGCGGACGCCCCTGCCCAGCGATGAGTGGGAGCGCCTGCGCGCTGCAGCGGACGCATGCGTGGACATTCCAGTCCTCATGAGCTCCTTGCCTGCCGCCATCAAGAGCGCCGTCGCACAATCCAGGCAGTAGCATGCCTGAAGGGGCCGTCAACAAAACCCCCATAGTACTAAGATTATTGCTTTCTCGCCAAACCAAGCAGAGGTAGCAAGCAGGGTTGGGGAGCCAGAGCAGC
>JADEYI010000647.1_pt1 | contig 41541 bp, 51 predicted proteins | sample 8542331 | NCBI WGS metagenome assembly JADEYI01 (sample SAMN16510988, study PRJNA670497) | mine drainage metagenome | isolation source: biofilm near Copperflume 1 | place: Germany: Marsberg coppermine Kilianstollen | collected 2018-02 | reverse complement strand
AATCAACCGTGGGCACGGTGCTCAGTATTTGTACCGCCCCCCGCCAGCCGGGGCGAATATTGGACAGAGCAAATTTTGTTCAAATCTACCCATTTTAGATAAAAGGTCTTCCTGCCCAGTGATGCAGCGACAATCTTCTGGATTCACCAGGAAAGAACAACCTCTCTCTTGGGTCATCAGCATTCCTAGCTCTCAGGTCCCGCCCCTGTGTGCTTAGAGCATACCCAGATATGCTGTGTCCAGACAAAGAGGATGGCCCATCAGGCAGACAAGGTAAAGTGCTGGAGTGACCAAGACTGGACAGTTGAACAGGCAATGCAGCACTTCAGGACAGCATAGATCCGGATCTGCAAATGGATCAGAAGCGGCCACGTTATTAATGTTTTCTGTGCACAGGCAAGTGAGGATCAGATGGTGGCGTTTCTGGTGGCGGCTGGAGATCTGGTCAGCTATGCGAGGGAGGACGAGCACCTGCAACTCTCTTCTGGAACATTCCAATCACCTGAAGACCTGAGCGCACAGGCTCTGGGAACCACGATATCACAAGTGCGCCCTTTTGTCTTTGCTCATATCTCAGCCATGCAGATCAAGCGCAGGAAGCGTCTTGTACATGTGCAGACCCTCTGTCTCACAGTGCAATGTATCCATTTTTGGTGGTAGCATAAGGTGAGATTTCATTTGTTCGCTGCACATTTCTGCCATGCTGAGCATGCGCAAAATGCACTTTTCCTGTGCATGGCTTCTGTAATGCAATGCCTCTGCTTCAAGCTTGCTGATAGCATAAGCGGTGGTTGGTTTCCTGCAAATCTCTGTCATGCACAGCACGCGCTTATTGCAATACTCATACTACAACCGTGCGTTCAACGCAAGTTGCCTCTGACTTTCGGTGCCTGTGCCTTGAGCTTGCTCATAGCAAAGATATTGTTGGCTTGTCAGGAGGCGCGGTGAAGAGATGAGAGTCTTCACTGTGTTGGTACAGGTCTCTGGTCGCTGGACAGGATAGATGCCAGATCTCTGCGCCGCGATTACAAATACAATTTTGATGGGGACGGAAGCGGTGTGCATATCTATGTGGTTGACACGGTGAGTCACCTGCATCTCATTATAACTAAGCTAACACATCGCCACAACGTGTATTTTGTTGATCTGGCGTGTGGCCTTCCGCTTCCATGCATGGCGTTTCCTGATGTCAACTGCTGGGAGTTCCCGCAATAAGTGAAACCGCATTTGATTAATGAGGAGAGACAGAAATTAAGCAAATGGTAGTCCTGTCCAGGCAAGAGAATATAATGGCGGTTTGAGCTGCTTTTGCTTTTCCCTGGAAAGTACAATAGAATTAATGTGCGCAGGGCATAAACGCTGTGCACGAAGAATTCTTGAGCGCCGACGGGACGGCCTCGCGGATAATGACCGGGTTCTCGATCGATGGCGCGACCCCTCAGTCAGACTGCAACGGCCATGGAACACATATTTCTGCCACCGCTGCCGGCCGATACTTTGGCGTCGCCAAGAACTCCTTCATCCACCCTTGTGCGCACTTCTCCTGACATTTTTCTCACAGCCCTATTTTTTTTTGCACAAAGCCCCCTTGCCAACACCTACCAGGGGGTACTTTATACCAGTGGTAGTACTTCAGGGGTACTTACTACTACTGGTAGTACCTAGTATCCCCTGCATTTACTTAAGCGCTTGAGGAACCCACAGCTCTACAGGAGATATGGCCAGAGCCCCTGCAACTGCACTTCGAAGTGTATGCCATCCGCTGCCTTCAATTAGAAATCCACTCTCCTGCTCATCAATTCCTGTTCCTGTTACAAAAAAATACAGAAATGTTCCCTGCATTCTTAAACGTGCAAGCGCGCTTGCCGCAGCCTCCCTTCCAGAGAAAACCTGCAGAAGTCACCATAAACCAAGCTGACATTCGAGTGCAATGCTCTGCAGTGCGAGTGATTGGGTGCGACGGATCGGGGTCCATGCTGGATGTGATTACTGCGCTGGAGTGGGTGCATGCGCATGCACAGCCGCCGGCTACTGTGCTCATGTCCCTGGGCGGCCCGGCAGCACAGGTAAGACTCACGGTCATCTCGAGTGAAAAAGAATCAGTTTTCTTAACATTTTCAATTGTACAGTATGTGGTTGCAGCAAATACTGCCCCGGCTGGCGGGGGGCGTTACAAACACTGAGCACCGTGCCCATGGCTGATTGGGTCTTGCTTTGATCTGGAGAACCCAACAAGGGGTAGGATCTATGGCAGCCTCTAAGAGCAGCTTGTCTGCAGGACGTACCTTGCTTCGTGGCAGGAAAAGCGAATAGTAATAGCAATAGAAGACTTGAATACTGTGATGCGCAGGTGTTTGATGACGCCTGCCAGAGCCTGGTAGACGCCGGCATATCCGTCGTGGTGGCTGCTGGCAACGAGGGCGCGGGTGACTCACCACTTACTAACCCATGCATGCTAGCTAGGAGTGACGTCAACATGCTGTGTGTGCTGACATCCGCAAAAAGCGATAGCAACTTCGAGCATAACCACACTGCTGTTAGCCGGTCCAAAAGCACTTTGCGCAAAAGAATCCATATTAAAAATATTAGACACGCTGGAGAGTCGCACAAGCGTCTGCCCAGTGCATTTTCTTGGCAGTCACCAGCCCCTTTAAATTATATCAACCTCAACTGGGCAGCAGCCATATGAAAGGGCTCGTCACAGCAGGAGCGGCCCATCTTTAAAGCAAGGGCAGATCTCATGCAAAAGCAACTGCGCCGCAGATGCGTGCACGTTCAGCCTGGCGCGGCAGCCGTCGGTGATAGCGGTGGGAGCGACCGGCGCTGACGACACCATGGCCAGCTTCTCTAATGGCGGAGGCTGTGTCGACCTGCTCGCGCCCGGTGTTGGAATCCTGTCCGCCGCCCTGGGCTCCTCCACAGCCACAGCGTGAGAGCCCAACTGCTGCCTGTTTGTGTGCTTTGTATGCTGGCCTGTGGCTACGAGTGCTTTTTAGATAAGTGTTTTGTGCTACAAGATGAGGCCAGCCTGAGCTGTATAGCCAAGACATGCACCCCGACAAGTCCAGACAGCATGCAACGCAGGAGTCCGAAGATCTAAGATTATGGGATGGATTGAGAAGGGCTTGGAAATTGCACCACCGCTTGGGATTAAATGAGCAGCTTACGGACGAGTAAGATTTCTTCTGCTTGATGCCATTTGTTGTGCTGAAGATTAGAATAATCTCACAAGGGTGTGCTGACAGGTTCAAGAGTGGGACCTCCATGGCTGCCCCTCATGTGGCTGGTGCTGCCGCCATCTACCTCCAACAAAACCCCTCCGCTCCTCCCTGGCAGGTACCCCCCCAGTAGAACAGCCTCCCTTGTATGTGATTTCAAGTTGATATGCCCTTGTTCAATCAAGCACCGGACTCCTTCTAATTCATTTTATCATTGTTCAGCCCTGTACATCATTCTTGATGACCTGCTTGAACCTGGCAGCTTAAAGTGTGAAGCGACTTAACAGGTCACAGTCCTATAAATCTGCAGTTTGGCAGGTCTGTGGCTGCTTTCCAGAACTTCCAGTCTTGCATTTGGCATTGCCTTGCCTTGATTCTGGTAGGATCAATGCGCAGGTGCAGGCAGCACTGCAGTCAAAGGCTAGCTGGAACAGAATCCTTGAAACCACCCTGAGTGCTCACACTCCAAACGCACTCCTCAATTCTCTTCTGCCGCCACCCTTGAAGGTCTCCTGGGTCGGCAACGGCAGCAGCTTCCTCGTTCTGACAGATGACAACCAACAGTACGTCCCCCTGTCACACAATTGCTATTGCATGCACAGTCTTCTGAGACGCAACACACTTGCGCCATTAGCGCCTGCTTTGGATGCTTGCCGGCGCAAAACACTGTTCAATTCCTGCCGCAGTACTTCTGGTGCATGTGAGATCGTCTGAGAGGTACACATGCTGTTAGCGTCTGCAATTACACTCGCCTGCGCAAAAGCACCCCCACGATTTTTTGGTGCACAAGTGTCAGCTGCAGGTTGTGCTGAGAGGTAGACATGATCATGGCATCTGCGTTGCATGCCTGCCTGCTTCAAAAGCCTTTTCAGGACTCACAGTTGTCTCAGGTATGTGCTGCATTTCAGGTCTGCATGCCGAAGTGCAGAAGGTACACCAGTGGCGTGAAAATCTTCTCTGAAAAGATTGCATGTGTGTGACAGGTTGGGCTACCAGCTTGCAGTGGAGCTGACTCAGCGTCCCCAGGGCACCGTCACCCTCTATCCAAGCCCAAAAGACCCCTCAGGTGAGACTCTCATGTACCTGCTTCTCTTATCGGGACATCTTCCACAGCCTGTTTGCCGGTGAAGGTCATCAGTGTACCCTCAACAGGACCTCTCCTGGATACATATCAAACAGAGATTCAACATTCAGGGCCCTAGACACTGAACAGCAGTTGCTTGACTGCAGACGCACCTTGCCTAGTATAAGTTGACCTCACTGATTCGCAAGTCATACATGCAACATGTACGTGCGCTCAGTAGCGGGCGTACATGCGTGCAGGGCGTCTGGTGCTGAGCGGGATATTTGCCGCCAACTCGCTGAAATTTACCGCGGCCAATTGGGACCAGGCTCAGGGGCTGCTGGCAGCGGCGGCGCGTGACAACGCCCCTGGGGACAGCTCCTTGGCAATCGACTTTTATGTTGTCGCCCCTAGCGACCCGGACATTGATGGAAATACGCACGTGTTCCATGTCGTGGATGAGCGGACGCTGCCTGGAGAGCATGCAGACTTCCCTCTGGTGAGCTCACTTCTCTGATATTCCCTCGAAATAAGCAACAGGGGACTCTTACTTAATTCTAATTAAAAAAGTATAACCTTAATTTGGCAGGGGTTACTGTAACGTAGTGTACATATCTGAGATACACAGGAGGAAAAGGTCCATGCCAGGTCAAGTTTGGAGCTTCAAGGCAGCCTGCGCACTGTTCTAGAAATTTGACACGATGGAGTGAGGCTTCAGATGATAGCAGTCACATTGACTTGATGGGTTGATGAGTCAATAAGTATGAGTAGGGCAGCAGGGAGATCCAATTAGTAACTGCAATGTAGTAATTATAATGTTCTTGTGATGGCGTGTGGCAGTTGATCACCGGCGTTCCCTTCACCGGAGCAGGCTCCACTGTGGGATTCTCCCAGGACTACCACCCTGCCGCCTGTTCTGGCGCAGCAGAGACGCCCCTGCAGACCGCGCCGGTGCGCTTCTTATTTGATTTCAAACACGCTCGCAACTCGAATTTGTTTTCACATGCCGAAGACATGCAGGAAGTGGCTTATCGCACTGGAACAGAAGAGGACTGTTGTCCCAGCATGCAGAGATTCATTCTCAAAGATGCTTCTTTTGTCTTCATACTCTTCTTTCTCGGGAGATACCTTGCTGGCCTGGACAGCGCTGTAGGAGAGTGGCATGTTGAGACCAGGGCAATCTGAAATAGCAAACTACACACATATTTCTGTCATGGGATATCATCTTCATACAAAAAGATGTCCAGATGACATCAATCAGAGATCAGTGACTAGCACTTCCTTGTCTGCGACTCATTGGGATCATTAATGCTCAGTTCTGAGTATCTCTGTGTTGTGACAGGACGTGGTGTATGCATTCAAGCCGGCGACCAACTGCGCGGTATCTGTGTCACTCTGCGGCTCGGCCTTTGACACGAGACTGGCGCTCTACAGCCGGGCGGACGACTGGACTGAATTGGCAGAAGTGGCCTGCAACGATGACTACTGCCAGGACCGCAGCTATCTTGAGGTGTGCATTCCTGGCTTAGAAGAGCATGACTGACCTATAGGTTTCTTAACATTATTACACGCTTTTCCAGCTTTTCCAGCAATTCAGCATTCCAAGGCTAGGTGAATTCCAGCAGCCTAAAGTGTGCACACTTACAGAGTCATTGGCAATCGCACACAGCTGAAAGGTACTGCATCATGGGTGTTTTCTGTACGCCAGAAACATTTTCAAGTGAAAAGGTGAGATAAAATATTTGCTTGAAGATGATGGTGCATGGGGCAGGTGGTGATGTTGGCGGGGAGCATCTACTACTTAGTTGTCTCCGGCTTCCAGGCAGCCGCCGGGCAGTACCAGCTGGACGTGCGCGCGCTCGGCGGCTCCTCTGTAGCCGGGCTGCAGCTGCGCGGCAGCTTCGCGGAAGCTCCCTCCGCATCTGCCGCCGCTGCCGTCGCGAATGCCTCGCAGACAGGTGCGCTTGTCTGATGTAGCCATGGTTCTGAGGATGCTGAGAAGAGTCACCAGACAGACTAGGTTGCCAAAAGTGCCAAAATATATATATGCTTTTGCAGCATTAATGGAAGGAAGTAGAGTTGCGTGCAGTCTTGCCATGTCAGCATTCTCAGTGCATGCGTGGATAGCAACTAGGACCTCAGTTGGGCTTCTCCTCCTCAAGAAAGAGGTACATGACAATTTCATCACTTTAAAGCAAACATCCGCAATCTCTCGTGATCACTTTTTCAGAACCACAATTGTGCAGGTGTTGACGCGCCGGCAGATCCTAAGCTGCAGATACAGCCGTGGGACGGCGTTGCCTGCCCCTGCGGCGCTGCCATGCTGGACAGATCACTCACCTGCACAGACGGCTACCAGCTTCTGCCTCTGTCCATCTGCGCTGATGCCAGCGCTGCCACTGCCAGGTGGCCTGCCATGTCATCCAAACTCCATGCTCTTTTTGTACAGTATCTTAAAGCACAATTACAGCAAAAAAAAATTGTGAGGGCTGCTGCTTCGTAGCAGGCTGTTCATGCATCTGCTACACCAAATTGGCCAACGGATGCTTTGCACTTCTTTCTCCGCCTCTGTCTGACTGTTGTGGGTTGAGATCTGCTGACATTTGTGCTGCAATCTGCACACACCCAGGGAGCAACCAAATCCCTCTTCAACGGTGAAAACTACGGTATATGTAGATAAAGACCTTGCCTCGTGGCAGAAATAGCTTGTGGGTTTTCCTATGCATAGATGTAGATAGATCTGACCGTGTGTATTTCCCAGGTTTTTGTCATGCAACAGCAGGGCACCCTGTTCAGCGGGGCAGGTGCATGGGTGCGGCCCTTGGGGCGCCTGTACAGGCTCCAGGAGCGGTGACATCAGCGCTGACGCCAGCACCTGCCCCGTCACCCACCAGTTCAGACAGGCAGCCTGCACAGGCACGCACCCCGTTGCAAATCGAGTTGCTAAAAACACATTTCATGCACTCTGCCTAGGACAATAACGCACAACACATTCCGTCGCTTGCTCTGAGCTATGGCAATCTTGAAACTTACTTGATGCCCGACTTACAGCGACCCAGTGCCCATAATGTATAGCGTGACTTATAATGACTGATGTCAACACCAATTTTGAATGCTTGAATGCACATGTAGGTCACGCATGTCTGCACAGGAGCGAATTTCTGTCGTCCTGAAATGATTAGACGTCCAGGAGGGCAACATTTTGGTGTGGGTGTCCATGCAGCAATTTCATGAGGCTGATTGGCATGTCATGTACAGGGGCGCTGCAGAGGGAGTGCAGCTCAGCGGCCCAGTGCGCGAGATATTTTTGGAGGGCGGGTGAATGGTCGCCCTGTGACAGCTCATGTGCTGGCTGCAGTGGCACTGCCGGCCTCATGACCAGAACTGTGCAGTGCTGGTCTGTCATCGGCAACACCACAGCACAGGCAAGCCTCAAAGTTGCAACCCAACCATGTCACCCATCGTTCACGCACCAATTGCCACTAAAGCTGTCCTGCTGGTATCTCCTAGGAGGCCTTTCATTACAAGTCTGGAAGAGAGATGGTGAGTAGTTGGGGCTGAGGTCGGTAAAACGGTGCAAGCCAATGCATGCAAGTTATCTCTGCATGGAAAGTACTAGTTCTGCTAAAAACTTGAGGGACTGCATTGTATAGACCACGATAAAAAGTATTGTGGGCTGCGCACAGGTGGCAGACGGCTTGTGCCAGCTGGCGAAGCCGGCGGTATCGCAGGTGTGCAGCGCTGAGTCAGCGTGCCAGCTGGGCAGCGGCGTTGACTGCTCCAGCAAAGGCCTCTGCAGCGCCTCGGCCGGCAAGTGTATCTGCAACCAGGGCTGGCAGGTGATGTTCCCTCCTCCGCTCTTCTTCTACTGCAGCATCTCATTGAGTGTAATTCCATGCAACCCACATCATGTGTCCTTTTGCATCAGGTCACCTGCAAACTCACGGATATGGCATCGTGCCAGTAGCAACTGCGTGGGTGTTATTTCAAAGATATGAAACCTAGACTACAGTATGCTATTGAAGGCAGCAAGGACTTTCATTCCTGTGCCTTTGGATTATGAATATGCAAGCGATAGGATGTATCGGTGTGGCAGGGAAAGTACTGCCAGACATTCACAGACTGCGCTGGCAGTCTGGATGCGGCAGGCAACTGCTGCGCGGCTGAGCTATCGGCGGCCGGCGAGTGCTGCGCTGCCGTGGATGCTGACATGGCATGCTGTGTCAGCGCTGAGCTGGACGCCTCCGGCACCTGCCTGGGCGCTGCCAGCAGCATAGACCTCCAAGGAGCGCCTTGCCAGGTGTCACCATACTAGAGCACATTGCAACAGTCCAAGTAAACAGCACATTATCTTTTGTCGACTATTTTCGGGCACGGGAGACTTATCTGGGCAGGACAGAGAGTTCGAATTTATCAATTGCAGACTGGAATATATTGCTTGCATGCATGAATGTGTATCATGTTTGCTTGAAGAGAATCTTAGGACTGAGAGTCATGTGCAGGGAACACTGCTTCCATGATTTAAATCGATGTTCAAAAATGAATGCTGGGCAGGGCATGATAGATGCCGCCGGCTTCTGCTGCTACGGGGTGGTTGACGCGTTTGGAGTCTGTAACGGATGGGACGCCTCAGGACAGATCGCGCTGTCTCTAATCGGCGCACCGGCCAGCGCGGCCTCGGCGGCAGCCGTCGCGGGCTACCTTGGAATTGACCCCAGCCGCTTACACCCCACTTCTCAAGCTTCCGCGTGCGCCCACAATTCTGCTGCACTTGCACCATTGATATGTATTCAGTTCTATAACCGGCCAGCAAAACCCAGGCTAGAGGCCATCGGGCATATATGCAGGCAGTCTGCAGCCACCACTGGGGGGCCTGCCTTCTGTTTGCTGTGTCGAGATGTACCTATTCATCATCAATGCAAATATCAATGCAATCATGCAACCCTTGCATGCATATGCACAACGTCTGCAAGGTACCCAATCAAGAGCTGGAAGACTGCAGTGCTCTGACCCTCTTGCACCTGATATACCTCAGCACTGATGAGGCAGTTCAGTGAGCATTTGCTTTGACCCGTTTAAAAAAAACTAAGAGTTTGCGCTGCTGCAGGGCGGTTGCTGCTAAAAGTGTGGAGAGCAGTCAGCAGCGGCGGCGGCTGTCGGCTGCCGGCAGCACTACGGCGCACTTTGTCATTGACGCATTTACCCCCAGCAGCCATGCAGTCACCTCATCAACCCTCACCATGGGCCAGGTGTGCAGCCCTAAAATTCCCACAGAAAATTCAATTCTTAGGGTTCATACAGGTGTATATAGAAGCCTCCTGCCTACAGTAATGCTCAAAATTCAATACCGAATTCAATAATTGCATCAAGTTGGAATGGTGTGAATGCTCTCCCACGCAGGGCTGCGCCGCCAGGGCATTGCTGCTGATGCAAATAAGAGTGCCCCAAGCTTGAATTTCAGAAGATTGGCTAAGTCCCAATACAAGCTGCCATATATCCTTTTCCTTGTCGGACAAAGTAGATCCTAGCAAGGTTCAGTCATGAGGGCACTATGCCCAGTGTTTTCTTCGCCCCTCGCCAGAACAGATCCTCCTAGATGAGTAGGGTAATACCAAAAGTCTAAATCGTTGGTGGGCACAGTGCGGAGCAAAAAACCGCGCCTGGCCCCGTCACCTGCCAGCCGGTGTGTGACTAAAGACAAGTGTGGCATCAAGGAATCTTACTGGATTCAGGTGGAGTACTTGCTGGGTGTGGCAGCCGTTGCCAGTGGCGGCAGTGCCAAGGTGGCGGTTTTGGGAGTGACGCCGGTGTCACTGTGCGGCAACGGCGTCTGTGAGACCGGGGAGCGGCCTGTTGCCAACACCAGCTCTAGCATTGGGTCCACAGGTGTGCTGCAAGCTTTGCCCTGCTTCTGCCTTAATCTGAAACACCGTATGCTGAGAGCCATCTCAGATTTTTTGTCTTGTCACGATGCTTCAAAGCTGTGCCTCCTCCTGATAATGGGCAACAGACATGTCCCGCGACAGCAAGCAGCAGATCAAGAGCACAACAAAATCGTTGCCTGGGTCGCTTCTGTGGAGCTTGCAAGTCCACTATGTGCACAGCATGCAAAACTCTCCTGCATGCTCTGCCTAATTATGCGATCTTCCTCATGTGAGATCGCATGCGTCACTGCAGGCTGCCCGGCAGACTGCCCGGTGCCCTTCGTGCCCTGCCCCAAACCCCCCGGATCGCTCTCGCCCTGCACGGGGGCCCCGCGGGGGGTCTGCGCGTCGGCCAGCGGCGCATGCGCGTGCGGCCGCGGCTACGCCGGCGCCGATTGCGGCGGCTGCTCCTCCGGATTTTACCGGCAGGGGACGCGCTGCCTCGCCAAACCCAACAGTGCGCCTACAATCATGATTGCCTCACGCTATTGCTGAGAAGAGGCATATATTATTATTACTATTGCACGCCTTTCCAATCCATGAGGATCAGGTGCGTCGCAGCAGCGTTTCTATGAGCCTATTAACCTTCTCTTTCTTGGGCTTTCCTCCACCAAGTCAGAGATAAACAAAGAGAAGCCAGGTCCTCTCTGACATAAGGACCAAGAGGCATGGTGCACCTGAAAATTAGCTGCAGGTGGAGGCTAGATTGTTTGCATCTGTGGCCCCTTGCTGAGCCTGCACATCAGTCCCTAAAGAAACTTGCCACTATGTTTTGTGAGAACGTGCATGGATTTGCAGGAAAGAGTGCTGCACTGGCCATATGGATCTTTGTGTGGCCAGACAAAGAGCGGTCATCAGTACAGAATACTAAGCAATACTAAGTAGCTTTTCTCAATTCAACATATCATGTTGAATTGAGAAGAGCTGCTACAGCTGAGAGCTGCTTGAAGGTATCATCATCTGTGGGAAGGGCTCTGTATTACGGTCATACTTTTGGTGTTGACATGCAGGTGGGGCGGAAAGCGCGGCCGCTGCATGGCTGGGGGCACACTTCGCCACGGTGCTTATCATAGCAGGGGCGGCTGCAATATTTGTGGCGGCCCTTGGCTCCGCTCTGTGGTGGTGCCGGCACAAGCAACACCAGCAGACTGGGAACCTGAAGCAACAGCTCATCAAGGGCTAAATTTACTATAGCTCAGTAAGCTTCCTTGCCTAGAAAACAGTCAGCAGTGACTTGTTCTGGAAAATTCTGTAGCACAGCATTTGCCAGTCAACCCTGCCTTCTGCATGCAAATATGACATCTCTCAAGGTATCATGGACAGATCTGATTCGTGTACAGCTCTGTGCACTAATATTCATGGGCAATTGGAGATGCGCATGTGATCCGGTACCGTGATCACATAATATTTTGAAGACGCGGATATGAAACCCTTTACAAGGTTGTCAATGTTTTACGGAGTAAACATTCTCTTTGGAGGCAATATAATACATGAATTATCTTTTCGAGTGTCATCATTCAACATTTCATCACAAGCATGAGCGGTAGAATTGTCAGATTTGCCGACCAGCTGCAAACCCAAAGCATACTAATGTACAACAAGAAAATAAGTACCCCGTCAAAGCAGTCGCCTGATAACTGTGATTCACGGCCCTTGCAGGATTCTGGGCTAGATTGCAGACAGAGAACACGCCACGACCACTGATCATGTCAGCATCATCATTACTGACAAGCATTCAAGGTTTACCACATTGATGAGAAGGCCCAAGTGTTAGACACAGAAACCTGTACCGTACAGTCTCAAAGACACAACTAATCTGAGCATTGCTGGGTACCAGACACACGACATACATTCCTCAGGCACCCAAGCAGTGCAACGCAGAGATCGCCCAGGGCCAGAAGTACTTGACACAAAGTTTCACATAATTCCAGGGAACGCTGTTCAGACAGCCCCTGACAAGCACATGCCAGGACGCTAAGCATGCCACCTTCTTGAGTGATGGGATTCGAATTTTACCATTCCCACAGTTGGCATGATAATGACTGCAATCCTGGTTTGTGGACAGTTGTTCACATGCAGCTGCCCACATTGGACATAACAGACAGTGCTTCCAAGATCTTCCATCTGAAAGCCTTGATCTCAAGAGTTTGAATCAATCCCTCTTCTCCTTGCACGATACCAACTCGCATGCTCTTGATCTTCTTCTCTTTGCCCTTTGGCATGCCCGACCCATTCAAACCTCCAGCAGTTTTTCCTCCTCAAACAGGTGAGGTAAGCCAAAAAAATGTTGACAGACAATCACTCGGCACACAAGTCTCAGCTTCAGAGGAAAGCCTGTCCGCGTCCTTGTGCAGAGAATGCATCGTTGGTGAATTGCCCTTGTGAAGGGATGACAGAAGGTTTGTCATCCTGGCGAGGAGCCACGTGGTGTGTGCAGCTCAGCAGCTTTATCCCTGCTGCCAGAATGCAGCTGCAGCTGAGGTACGATGTGCATGTCATTGCCAGCAGAGGCTTCCATGTCCTTGGCGGCCCCCTGTGCCCCCGTTGACGCCTTGCCGGTCTGCGCGCATTGCATGCACAAGGAGCTCACTGCCTGCCGTGACTCTGTCATTGTACAGCAGCGTCTGCACTCTCACTGATTCCTCTGCTGATTTCTCTCACAAAATAGTGCCCATGGCCAACAGCATGTACCTTAGATCTAGCATCTCTGAATCTGGCTCATCCTTCCAGGCACCTTCATGTAGTACCCTAGAGAAGACAGGACTTTGGGCGCAACCCCGGCTATGGCAAGTGTTCCAACAAAGTGGAAATTCTTGCATGATATGACTACGACGCACCCCCGGCTCCTCGTCATGGCTAAGGAAGGAGGCGGGCTCGCCGCTGTCGCGGCCGGCGCCGGAGATGAGGTTGCCCTCGTCGTCCAGCTTGTTCTCCTTCTTCAGCTGCAGCCGGTACTTCTGCAAGTGGCTCGCCACGTTCTCGCGCGTCAGCCCATCCACGTGCATCAGCTGCGCAGCACCAATCTTTCTAAATCTTCTTTTTTTTGCCATGACAAAATACTGGAACCACCTGCTCGGAGCATGCCCGCCTTCCATGACAGATGCTCTCCATGCATCGCGCTAGGCATCAGAGTCGAAATGCAAACAGGGCATTCAGCACACGGCTCCGCTGCTGCCCGAATCGTGCTTTGTGCTCGGTATCCGTATTTGGAAACATTCCCATATAATATCCTGGTCCTTCGAGAATTTGTTGCATGAAAGTCCTCGAGCCTCAGATGATGTCACACCAAAGCCTAGGCCTCTTCAATCGCTTCAGACCACTGAGCGTATCAAGTCGATTGTGAGCAGCCACAGATAGCGGCCAAAGAGTTGCGCCCACTCTGGTGTCACACTCAAATCTTGACACACTGAGATACAGGTGCCAGCACAGACTGCAAAGGGCATGACAGTGGGTGCAGGTGGGTGGCAGAGGTGGGGGAGCACGCCTGCATGATGGTCTTGGGCACGGCGTTCTTGAGGCCCAGCTGCTCCACGGCCTGGACAAAGCACTGGTGCAGCTTCGCCGTCCACACCAGCCGCGGCCGCTTCAGCGCGCGCGCCTGATTCTCGTCCGCGTCATCTTCCCCTGAGACAGATATTACTCACTGATTAGTCATCAGTTAATTATGAGTCAGCAAACAGTCACCGGTGACTCAATCTCCCTTTCAAACGCTGCAGTCAGTGCAGACTTTTACTCCACCGTGTATGATGAGTTCCTCCTCAGGGGTGTCATCCAAGAGACTCTGTGAAAGAAACTGAAGACTGGAAAACCAGAGTCAAGGGCTTCTACAAGCAAGCGCTCTCACCAGTGGAGGTGGCTTTGGGCCCCTCCTGCTGGTTCCTCTTCGAGGAGGTTGCTCCCATCCCTTGGGGATCCCCCCACCCAGGCTGTGCCGTCTGCTGCTGCTGCTGCTGTCCAAAGCCTGCTGCACAAGAAACAGGTTTCTCCAGCGTGATAGACAAGCTACAGGATCCAAGCAGGGAGGCACCGCATGAAGGCAGTCGTATACGGTGTGTTGCACTGGGGCCATAAAGCAAAGGTGCAAGCTTGGCAGGCCAGCACACCTTGGTATTGACTGAGGTTATATGGGTTGGCCATGGTCGTGGCAGGGTTGAAGCCATACAGGTTGGCATGCTGAAAGCTTGGGTAGCCCGCATTGGCTCCACCGTTCTGCTGCATCCCCATGCCTGGAGGATAGCCTTGGCCTGAGGAGGGATACTGCTGCCCGTATGACTGCCTATTCTGAGCAGCGTCATATCCTGCAGTTTGCATCAGCCTCGACATGTCCTGAAAGGGCACTGACTGTGGCTGAGCGGCCTGCTGCTGCATCGGCTGGAACTGCCCAGAATTGGGTTGACCTGGGTGCTGTTGCTGCGCCTGGTTGTTCTGGTCATTGAAGGCGCCTGCTGCAGGCGCTCGACCATCGTTGTTCGATGGGGGCAGGCCAAACGCTTGAGCCAGCACAGGCGAGATCAGGTGGGAATTGAGAGGGGTCAGCTCATGAAGGCCTGGCAGCTGCAGGAAACCTCCTTGCTGGTTCCAGCAGCCGTAAGGACCGCTGCTGGGCCTCTGCAAGGAAGGCCGCGGCTGCTCAGTGGACACCTCGTGCGTGTCCATCGCAGGTGCTGGCTCTCTGCTGACTGTTCCTTCGTCAGAGGGGGCTGGAGCCCAAGGTCTTCCCCTTTCTGCACACTGATCTCGGGATGCTTCTGCAAAGCAAGCCCGAAAGACAGCAGGATGCGATGCACCCGGAATGACGCATTTTTAAAGATATTTCTTGAACTGCACATATCTTTCGGCACGCCTCGTGACAGAGGTGCTTCTCGGTTCTATCACGGCGTTCCTGCCCACATGCTGGAAGGCAAAATATGCCCCAACATCTGGGCATCCAATTGTAATCATTCAGGCCTCCAATTGTAATTATGACAGTTTCCTGTGCCCCTAAATCACAGTGATGTCTTCCCTGCAAAGCGGAACAGTGGTATAACGCGTGCCAGGAGGCGAACGCTTGGTGCAATGTCAGGTTTTTGCGACATTGGCAGACTCCCTTGCCAGCATGATACCGGCGTCAGATCATCGACACAGCCTTCTAACAGCGCAAAATCGCGCGGGGAAGGGCGCGGATGCCGCACTCTTGTCTTGGGTAGACGACAGCTTGGGCTAGCTCGGCATAGGAATTTACCGTCGTTGTCTTGCGGAATGCTGGCAGCGAAGGAACATATGGGGTCAGGCAGACTTGATCAGGCTGCAGAGAGGCAGCGGCCTCCCTTCGTGCAGCGGACGGGCAGCTACAGAAGCATTGCGCCGTGCAGAAGCCAAGCAGAAGGTTCTTCAGGGGGTTCAGTCGGTGAGCCAGGGGCCAGACGAAGGTCGTACAGCGCTCCCAGGCCTCCCCTGCAGCGGCAGAGGCCGGGACCTCAGCGTCCAATGGACTCCAGGCAGGCAAAGCCTCAGCATCCCTCTCAGCAGCAGGTGCCTCAACGGCCCAGCAGCGATCAGCAGAGGGTCCCAGCAGCACCCCAGCAGGAAAGTAGCGTTGAGAGAAACCAAAGAGAGCCTGGAACCTCTGTTGCATGGAACACCTCCAGCAAGAGGCCTACCCTGGTCCACTTCTGTCTGCAGTACCACACAAGCTACGGCCAGCAGATCCGGCTTGTGGGATCACATGAAAATCTAGGTATGCTACGTACCATACTTGCACCACTGCTCCTGCCTTAGGGGCGCGAAAGATTAGGACATGAATAACAAGCATACAGAGCTGGTGACATATTTATCGATCTTGTCACTGCGTTCTGTCATGTCACTGCCCTGAGTGGGTGCATGCAGCTCTCCTAAATTATATAATATAACTCCCATAGTAATACGCAGCTCTCCTTTCGTATGCTTTCAAATCACAGTACTATGCACGCGCATCTTTCTGACATGTGAGGTTAATTACAGGGTCGTGGCAGTTGAGGGAGGGGCCAGATCTGCGCTGGACAGAAGGGGACAACTGGAGGGCCACGGTGGAGCTGCCCGGGGGGACCGTTTACGAATACAAGTACGTGCTGCTGGACTCCTATTCTGGCCACGCGCTGAGCTGGCAGCGAGGCAACAACTCGGTGCTCGCCATCAAGGCCGGCGAGGAGTCTGTGGAGGTGAGGATTCCAGAATCTGAATTCGAATCCAGGCATTCGCTCAAATGTCCCAATTTCTACGACAGCCAAATGGCATCTGCTTAACTTCAACCATGGTGTCGTTGCCGCTGCAGGACTTGCAAGGCCCTCAGTGGCTCATACCCTGAAGCTGCACTGTCACCATCATTGAAGGGGTGCAGATGCTGGCATCAGACTTGTAGCACTCACTTGAAAGGAGTCATTTGCAGCCCGTGGCTTGCATCTTTGTCTGCGTGTTGCACGGGCAGCAAAACACTGCTCATAAAGCATTCGCTTGAAGTCATCCCTGTGTGCATATTGCCAGAGCAATGCAAGTCTGGGAAATTCCTGTCCTGGAGAAGACCAGAGCTGCGCAAGCCTGATAAATCCTGTCCTGGAGAAGAGAGAGAGAGTTGAGCGGCTGCGCGCAGGTGATTGACAATTGGGAGGGCCAGCCGGGGGCAGCGGTGGTGTCACGGGGGGCCTCTGTGACGCGGGAGCGAGCGCTGCTAGACTGGGCCAATGAAATGGAGGCGCTCGTCACTACCCAGGTGCATATTTTACCCTGGCTCTCTTTCACTGCCCTCAAAATCCCTTGGAACAGCACTAATTTAACACCCCAGCACCCCCTAGAAACGTTGTGGCTTTGATGCCGAGAAGCAAGCCTGCAGGATCGGCACACTGGTCTACACCTGCTGCATTGTAGCAGAGTTCTGCAAGCCATGCGTTCCAAGCATGCTTGCATGCAATCTTCTTAATTTCATATACTAGCTCTTGTGCAAGGGATGATGCTGGTCGGTGAATTCCTCTTTATTCTGCAGAGGAATGGTCTAACGAAGGTGACTTCCTCTTCATTTTGCAGAGGAATGGTCTATTTAAGGCGACTTTCTCTTTGTCTTGCAGAGGAATGATCTGAGGCGGGCGCGCATGGAACTGGCGGTGGCGACGGAGGACGCGCAGCAGTCGCGGCTGGAGCTTAGGGTAGCGCGCGCTGAGCTGGCGCGCTCCAAAGCGCAGCAGGCGGCGGTGCGACACTTCTTCAAATTTTCTTTCACCCATTTTATGTGGATACGTTTGCAGCTGGTTGGTCATGTCCAGTAGCTCCGCACCTGCACCGTATGGGGTGTTCTTTATTTGCATATCCAGGTTTAGGTAGGATAAATCATTGTGGTGGGAGACAGGAAGGCATGCTGGCGTGCAGTTCCTTTTTGGCATCTGGGGAAGAGGCAGACACCAGCAGAATGGTGAAGAGTTGAATAGCGTTACAAATTGTGATGCCGGGGAATCTGGGGAATTATGCTGGGATGTGCAATGCAGGAGCGGAGGAAGGCAGCAGAGCTGGAGGCAGCAAATCAGCTGCTACAGCGGCACCTAGTTGAGAGCACAAACTCGTTCCGCGAAGCGTTGGAGCTTGTGGAATCGCTTATGGGCGGTGAGTCATCTCACTGGTTCCTGAGTCTGTGCTCACACTCACTGCATGGGTGAAGTTACAGAGTTTTCGCATTCTGAGTTGACCACATCTGATGAGCCAATAAATCAGATCGGGTGGACTCAGCGTGCGTCATTCTGTAGCTCGACCAGCAGCTGGTTTTCGTCAGATTACATGAAGTGATACAAATTTTTTCATAATTTGTTTGAATCTATGGATGTTATATAAATATTTATGTTAGTTGTCAGGGGATACAAATGGAAGGCATGGTGCTGCGCGAAAGGTATCGACATTGTTCCTTGATGCAATCTGTCAAATGTGTCTTTGATTTCAATTTTGAGCGGTAATGTGCGCTGTGCAGCTGAGGACTTGCTGGGGGATGACTCAGAGGATGACGAGGATGAATCACCGTCCAACAATGATGGCGCGGCCCAGCAGCCCGGGAAACCTCAGCAGAGCACGAAAGGCACAGCCAGAACAGGCACCTTCCGAGATGGCAGAGATGGCATTGAGCCTGGGCCAGGACTGCAAGAGGAGAAGATGGAAATCCTGACTTGAATTCCTTCGGGATAGAAACCTTAGAGTCCAGTCCTTCTTGTACCTTGTCTAGCACCATATTCCAAGGTCTTTTAGCATTGCCACAGGGCATTATGCTATTACCTTTCTATATTAGTTTTCTCTTCGAACCCGTGTCTAGAGAGCATTGAATGTTGGCTATCAGGCAGAGACCTGCATGTACCTGTAGAGAGTTCTCCCAGCTTTGTATCCTGTCGAGCCTCTGTCAGTGCATGGTAGAGCTGCATTTCCGGAATTGCTTCTCCCATGCTTGTTGAATGGCTTTCTGTAGCGTGCAATAAAGTTTTCAGGCATGAGAACCTTGCCGCACAATTGTGCTAGCAATTCTGATCATGAGGCCCAAAAGAGAGTTCGTGAGAATGCTTTAAAGAGAGCGCGTGGCAACTTGATCTGGATATTAGCAGTGGACATTGTCAGCAGTTTGCTGTGTCACATGATCGTTCAGTCTCAAGAGGGTGTTTAATAAGTACACACGCGCCATTCCTGATGCAGTCGGCCGATTGGCAGGTTGAAAATGTTCTGCATAACAATTCTCATCTAGATCTTTGGGGTGCATCGTCTACAATCCAAATAAAGCATTTTTAGGCCTACATGTGCTGAGTGTCAAGCAAAGATATCTGCAATTGCATGCGCAAACTAGAGAATTCATGTCTTAAGCATCAGCACAATGCCTGTCATCACGTTCCCACTTCTTTATAAAAGGGGCATATTTCCAGGTGATGAATATGTCTCTGCATACTACTCAGCGTTCACGGCAACAAATGGCAGAAGATCCTCACAACAATTGTCTTTGTACACGTTTCAAGTTAAAACTTTCAACCACTCTGGCACCAGCATACCAAGTCAATGGAAACAAAATTGCACTGGCTTGTGTGCAGAGAATCAAGCACACTCTGGAGTAAATCATACGCAAAACAAAACAAAATATTGCAACTCCACTCAACCTCATAAAGCACTGGGACTGATCACTGGACTGGTCATCCCGGAGGGGGCGGCGGCGGCTTTTCTACAAGTGACTGAAACTGCATGCTGTGCACTGCCCATTGCAAGTTGTCATATCCCTGCTGCTGCTGCGGCTGCTGCAGCTGCTGCTGAGGCACAGGGGTGTTGTACTGGTGCTGGTATGGGTATGGCTGTGTGGGCGCAGCAGAATATGCGTATGCATATGCCGTCTGTGCCGGACCGCCAAAGTAGGCGCCGGGAGCAGCCGCCGGGAAGCCGCCCGGCAGCTGCTGGAAGCTTCCTTGGGCCGGTGCGCCGTTCTGGGGCGTTGCCTGCGGGGCGGCGGGCAGCGGGGCGAATGTGGGGTGCATTGGAGGGGGCGCAGTGAGAGGATACACTCCATGCAGAGGCGGCTGCGATTGCACCGGCTGCGGATTTGCAGGTGCCCACTGCTGGCTCGACTGAGCCGGCGGCTGCTGCGTGTAAGGGTAGTTCGCCGCAGGTGGGTGGGGGTACATTGGTGTGTAGGGGGCGTAAGAGGGCAGGCCATATGCTGGATGTGACACTTGCTGCAGCGGTGTGCTGGCTGCGTACTGTGTGGCCTGCAATGAAAACTCCACAAGTCAGCGTGCACTGTCCTGCCCAGACTTCACAGCGCGCATCTGGTAAATGTAGTCCCAAGCGTGCTAGGAACAAGGTGTACACCTGTTCTCTGATGGTCTAGCTGTCGTCCCGTGTCCAAAACACAGCGACACATCAGAGCAATGGCTGCCCACAAAGGGAACATCGCTGTGTCTTTCAACTTCCAGGCTTTGAAGCTATTGCTGCCATCCAAAGGGATACCATTCAGGGGTAGTGTAGTACCTGTGTTGGCTGCGCCAGAGCCTGCAGGCGTTGCAGAGCAGCCTGGGTGTCATGTGGCATCTGGGAATCAACCAAGAATTATTTTATATTATTATTTCACACTTCTCCTGCCAAGAGGCAAGGTGCGTCCACAGACAAGCTGCGTTTACACGCTGCCAAAATCCCACCCCTACGCGCCAAATTCAAGCAAGACCCAAATAAAGCGTGGGCACAGAATTTACACCGGACCCCGCCAGATGGAGCCATTAAGAGAGAGGCATACGCATAATCACTTTATGCAATGTCAGAAAGTATACCTGGGGATTGGCCTCCCAGAAGCGTGCCCTTTTCGCGGCGTGCTCTGCCGACTCGCCACCGCCGTTGCCGCCAGAGCGGCTTCGCTTGAAGCCCCTCTCCTCAGGGGTCATTCCATTAACGAGCAGCTGCATGCGCATGCCAGCATTTCTCACACACGGTAGCCCAAAGGCAGTGCTAGCACGGCTTGTTTTCTTGCTTTGCAGCTTCAAAGACGGGTCGCACCATAACCATTCTTTATTTGGGCATATGCTGAGTGTGCAGCAGCAGTAGGCCGTCAAGATTGCCAAGGGAAACTGAACCCACCTCAGCTGGCTGTCCAAACCAGACTGCAGGGTCGGCGGTTGCCGGTATGGGTGCATTCAGCCCAGGGAAGGCCACAAGCTCCTCCGTCTCGCTGGTGCTGCTGTCGCCATTGTGACTCACTGCAAATGCACACTTCTACTAGTCAGCAGTCCAAACTTGCATGCCAGAATTGACCTGTTATGTTGCCTTGAGTGTGCCGTCTGTTGCATTCCAGTCCCTGTCACAGTGGGCACTCCATAAGGTTTCCTAAGCATGAAATTGCAGTCAAGGAAGTGACGCAGAACAGTCAGCCTGTGATACAGCAACGGATGTTTGTCTGCCTAGGTAACGATTTTGTGAAGGTTTGGTTGAAGCAGAAGAGAAATCAGGAGAGCCCACCAGATGCAATAGGGAGGGCATCCTGCTCAGTCCCATCGTCCCCTATGATGACGACCTCGTCATCAGACTCCTCATTGCTCCACCTCCTTCAATTTACCAACCACAAGTCAAATGCTGCACATGCAACGCACTAGATCTGCCTGCGATGTTCAGATTTGACGCTAAAACCCTTTTTCAGACTGGGGTTGGATGCTCCCAACTCCTGGGAAGCTAGTCAAGATTGATACAATGCTTCTCTCTTCACACCGACCTCGCAATCACTTGCGCAGCTCCATTCTCCCCATGTGGCTGCATATTCCAGATGACTTGGGCTGTTTCCAAGTAAATACTTTGGGCGAAACATCCTCAAACTCACACACTGGTGAAACTGCATAAGGTACCACAAGACAGAGCGAGGACTGTCTTCAAGCACCCTTGACGTGCATGTCATGCAATTGCATTGCCCCGCTTCGAGGTCCATCTGTGGCCTCAATGTCCACAGGAATACATAACTTACTAAGGGTGTGCTGACCTGTAGCCTGGGGGGTACCCCATCTGGCGCATGCGAAAGAGCCAGGGCGGGGGGTCCTCCGGCTTTAGTCCCATGGCTGCCCGCAGCTCCTCAGACAACACTCCCGGCTGCAGGTCGCTGAATTCAGCGCCCGCAGCACTCGCCTCCAGAAAGTACCTGGCATGCACTTGCCACGTCATGATCAGGTTGGGTAGCACAGGTCAACATTGCACATTGTTTCCGCCAGAAGGCAATGTGTGTCTGCAGACAAGCTGCAGGTGGTGGCTGCCACACGCCCTACCCCTTATTGGACTCGCCAGATCCAAGCAAGACCTGACCCACCGCGAGCACATAGCAAATGTAGGAAAAAAAGTAGGAAAAAGATTCTTGCGAAGGTCAACGATTTGAGAATGCCGCATAAACACAGATCCACTCCTCTGTATTGATCCGTGCCATGCAAAAAGCGCGGTGGCAATCACGGTGTGCGCAAGGAGCATGCAGTGGCGTCATTGGTTGCATGCAGATGATGTTAATGGCGTACCTTCCGCTAACAGAGGTGCCTCTGTTTCCCTGATGCTCGCTGCGGGCCCTGCTGATGGTGTCTGCATCCTTGCTCAGCAGGCAATCCTACACGCCCACATCAGCTTTCGCTCCTAGTGGTTAGTCCGCCCAATCTAGAGGAGCACCTGAGGAGTTGGGCCCCATCGTGTCATGGCCTGCCCGAACATAAATCGAGCTGCAAAGACATGGGCTGGGAATTCACAGAAAGATGAAGATAAAAGACCAGAAAGTGTCTATGTGCGGACCACTGTAGTTTCTCTGTCCACTCCAGAAGTCCTTCATCAGTAACATGACAGGATTCATCCATTCTAGCCTGCAACAGATGATGTGGACCTGAGCAGCTGTGACAAGCTTCTGCTCAGCACTCCTGGCCCGCCGCTGGGCTGATGAAACCATGTACAAAATTGAATTTGGACAATAATCAGGCTTTCGCATTTGGGACCATTTGTGGCTGCACAACGGTGGCAAGGTCCCCCAATCTTGCACCGGTTCGGGCCATTCATTAGTCTTGGGTGTGCATGCGCAATGGCCATCAGGGACACATCAATCCGCGCACTTGCGCAAACTTTGAGGGCGTGGCAATAGGAGCCTTGCAGCTGTCCCGGTCAGTCGTTGGGGCCGGTGTCGGTGGGTGATGGACATGTGAGGTATATTTGTGATACTCCGGCTTTAGGAACCAGATGGCCTCTAGGACATCAAGTGTGGAATTCTGCATTTCAATAGTTGTTAATTTCACTCCTATTGATTCATGCACGGCTGCGCACTTTGAGGGCGTGGTAGTATGAGCCGCAGTTGAAGCAACGCGGCCGGGAGCGCCGGGGCGCGGCCGCCACGTATTTTGTTGGGCCGCTGCTATCAATGCGCTCGGCTGCTCTCCTCTCCGCGTCCTGAGCGTCCAGCGGCCGCTCCGAGCTGCAGTCGTACTGGGGCACATCTCCGACCTGCAGGCCAGGACTTATAGTATGATGTAAGTTTGCACGATTATCCTGCCAAGAGGCAAGTAGCGTCCGCAGACAACCAGCAATTAAACGCTCCCCTTATCCTACCCCTTGTTGGATTCGCCAGATCCAAGCAAGGCCCAATCATCCGTGGGCGCGGTGCTCAATACTTGTACCGGCCCCCGCCAGCCGGGACCATGCATTTGCTTCAGCTCGCAAATACTAGGAATGCAACCCATTGGACCCTAAGGTGCCAGCTGGACCCGCTAAAAGTGATGAGCACGAGGTAGGAAAGGCAGGATGCAAAGACGAGATATGCTGCACACCATACTAGATCTTATGCCTTGATTAAGGTTGCTTGAACCTTGGTTTGCGGTTGGAGGTTGGAGGCTTGGAGGTGCCTCAAAAAAGTGAATGAAAGTGGTCTGAATGGGTGCAGCATTGCACAGCTGGGCGTACCATCTCATAGGAGAGGTTGAAGCCTCGCTTGGGATGCTGGGGGGATGTGCTGCGGCTCGGCTTGTCAACCCATGCCAGGAAGCCGGCATCAACCTCACTGGGTAGCACGGATGGTGTGAACTCAAGCGCCCCTGACACCACAGGAATGCTGGCCGTCAAGGCAACCTGCACTCACACATAGCACCGCACTTGGCAGCTAGAAGGTATGACAGCGAAATTGGGCATGATGGCAGATCCATGAAAATAAGACGCATTGTGCTCATAAGACGCATTGCACCTACCTCAATTGGGAAGGAGCGTCGGTGCCATGCCAGCCAGTCCTGGAGCACCTTCTCCAGGTATAGCTTGCTCTCCCTGAGCCAGTAGGATAATGTCACTATCGAAACATATGCGAGTGTGAGTTATTTATTGGATCTATTAGCAGTGTGTTAGATTTCATTGTGTTTAGGATGTTCACATCTACTTCACAGGACTTACTTGGGGAGTGCCTTATATTGGACTCCAACGCTTGCCCCCTCATCGTCCAGCGATGCAACCTCCATCAATGAATTCACTTATGACCACGTTTTCCTGCGGAAAGATAGAGACATTGCAAGCCATGCCCAGGAGCATCTGCCTTTGTCGTAGCCTTCACCTGCCTCCGATGTCATGTGCATCATCTAGAAATGCATTCACCTCATCGTACAGTGCTTCCTTAACCAAAGGCAGTCACCTTTAGGAATGGAGCGAATGGGGATTTCTTGGGGTGCATGGGATTCTGAAGATTGTCGCCTACCAATGTGTGAGCCCTAAAGCAATCCATCAGTCAAGCTCAGATCAGTTCATCGAGATCTGGCATGCAATCCTGTAATCATATTCATCAATATCTGCGAAGCTCCTCGCATATTTTGTCTAGAAGGCGGCCCGCAGGCGGTGTATCTGAAGAAGTTCAGCTTGGTTGATTAGGTTTCAGAGCACCGTCAGCCGTTCCAGGGCAGCCATGAACGAGATGGAGGTATGAATGGAGTGTCTCTCTTATAAACTTCAATATGTTGTCATCAGGAAGGGGCGCTCGTTGACTTGATACTTGCTTGCAGGTGGAACGTCAAATAGACCAAATGGTCAGCTTCATTAAGCAGGAAGCCGAGGAGAAGGCAAACGAGATCTCAGTGTCAGCGGAGGAGGTGCAAATCCACTGTTGATACTTTTCTGCTGTTGTGGTATTTGCTAGTATTCGTGCTGAGCTCTTTTAGGGTCAAACTTGGATCCCCAGGCTTATGAAGCTAGGGCCTTTCCTCCTCGTTTGACTAGTCTTTCCAGTACATTTTGATACCTTGGAAATGAAAATAGCCCTAATCATAGGTGCATTTTTACTCACCTGACACTAGCTGCACTGTTGCTGATCAGGACTTCAACATCCAGAAGCTGCAGCTGCTGGAATCCGAGAAGGCAAAGATCAGAAAGGAATATGAGAGGAGAGAGGGGCAGATCGAAGTGAAGAAGAAGATGTGAGTGGCATTATTCCGACTGGACTCGCATGCACTGGAATCTCTGCCCTATGTGCAGCATACAAGACAGGCCGCTCTGTGTAGATAATAAACCTGTGCAGAATTTGTTGTGAATATGGTGCTTAGCGGCTCATGATTCATTAACAAGGCTTTATTTGTCGTGCAGCGAGTTCTCAAAGCAGCTGAACGAGTCGAGGATCAAGGTGCTCCAGGCAAAGGAGGGCTCTGTACACAGCCTGGTCAAGGACGCCCACAAGCAGCTCCTCACCATCTCCAGCAACAAGAAGCAGTACAAGTCGCTGCTCACAGATCTCACTGTCCAGGTATCTTTCCAGGCTTGCCTTCAGCACGCACCTGCTATGCATGCTGGCAAATGTAGCCCCTCGTAGAGGTCATCTCCTTACGAAGGATTAGATGACAGTATAAATTCCCATTTCAGCATGAACGATTTTTCTTGATGCGTCGCCCACTTATGTGTTTCTCACGGTGTGTGTCTTTAGTGTCAAATTTGAATGGAGTCATGATGATGGGCTGAAATTGATACTCTTGTGCTAACGGCGTTGAGAGATGTTGGTTGCTGCACAGGCGCTGTTCAAGCTGCAAGAGCCCAAGGCAGTGCTCAAGGTGCGCAAGGAGGACCTCTCCCTCATCAAAGAAGTCCTGGAGCCCGCCAAGAGTAAATTTACCGAGGTGCGCCCCGTCTAAACATCCACTCCTCATGGCACATACTCCTCTGGCAGATAATAATCAGCCAGATACTCCTCAGGGAATAATCAGAAATTTCTGTTCATTTGCATGTTTGTGCCCAAGCCAACAGCCGTATGAGCACTGAGCTCTGATGCGTTCCTTCTGTGACTCCTGTCAATCTGGCACCCATGCAGAGAGCACGTATGGGGAAGGAGATGAGGACATGACAATCCTCAGATATTGTCAAAGATCGATTTGCAGGCTTTGGCAAGGGAGGGGTAGAATTGCTGTGTTGAAGGGATATTCTCTGCGCTGGCTGCCAGGTGTATGGCAAGCCTGCTCCAGAGATCAGCGTGGATGAGAAGAAGTTCCTGCCGCCCGCGCCCAAGGACAGCGATGACGAGGACAGCGAGTCATGGTGAGTCATCCTTTGCCACTCTCCTGTGCACATGTCAACCCCAGCATGCCAACACCTGCAGTTTGACAATGCATGCACGAGGATGCAGAATTTGAGCCCCTGTGCTTTGACTTCTCCAAGTCATATTCTTCAAATTGGCCTGGGTTCTGTAATTGTGGTGCGCAGACAGGTACTTGAGAGCATGATGCCACCTGTTCCCCCTTATGGACATGTATATTTATCTCTGTGAGATTCTCCATTGACCTGCGTTGCGCTGCGTGCAGCACGGGCGGAGTGGTGGTGTCGTCCTCCAACGGCCTGATCGTCTGCTCCAACACTCTGGACGAGCGGCTGCGCATCGCGTACACCCAGACACTGCCAGACATCCGCACCACCCTCTTCGGAGCCGTCCAGCGCGCTTGAGCCTCCGCCCTTCATGGGACATTCGTCAAATTCAAATCCGGATCCGACCTGGTTGAAGGATTGGAGCCTGTCACGAAGGCGGCCCAGTGACAGTGGCTTTTAACAGTGTCCAGTAACTTGGCAGGCAAATCGGGTCCCAGCTGCAACCTCTGCGCCAGAGGTGTATCTGTAGCATGCAAGTCCTGGGGTGGAGAATAAGTCAAAGCTGGGTGTCTTGCAAAGCGCCAAGCGGCCGGCAGTAATGGACAATTACCAATTGTAGGGCTCAATGCATGCAGTGCTCAATGCACTGCGCAGTGATAATACTTGGTGGCCATGCATTTGTCCAATGAACTCAAGCAGTATGCAGTATCTGATGGTCACAACAAAAAGCTATGCATTCTAGCGACATATGGGGCGTGCCACGTTTCAGATACCGGCTAGTATAGGAGTCTGCCTTCTTATCAATCTTGCCGTACTGAGGTCAGGTCATGCACAGACGAGGGTCAAACGTGCCTCTTTTCCTTTCTTACAAAAGTGGGGTAATGCACCTGTAAGGACTGGTACATCCTTGGCCAAAACCGCCGCATGGAACCCGTCGCTTTTGTGATGGCCAGCTAGAGCAACAACACAACAACAACACAACTAGCGTTTGCGTGTATGTTACAGCACTCCGTCCAACATCTGCAAGCATTCCGCATGACTCTCCATCAGAAATTCAAGCACGTGCTGAGGTTGTGAGTCACTTGCAACATCTGTCACTCGGATGTCTTGCGTTCCAGGATGTCCTTTATGAAGAGTGTGCCGAGCGCAAGGAAGGACAGCAGCACTGACGCAGAGAAGGCTGCTTCTGTGTTGTACTCCTTGTAGGCGCTTTCCACATACAGCGTCAGCGTCTGGGTTTTGCCAATTATGTTGCCTGAAATCACCGACACCGCCCCAAACTCGCCCATCGCCCTCTGCAGCGCACCATCAAAAAATATTCAGACCCCTCCCAGGCCACTTCAGTGCATCGCCAATGCTCAAACTAGTACAATTTCCCTGACAGTATAAACATAGGGGACTCTAAAATAACTTAATCGGGACTCTAAATTACTTCGTTTAGAATTCCCTGGTACGGTAAACACCTGGGAAGAAGGTGCACCGGCTTCCAGAAAGGCACACCTTGCTTGTGCACACAATTGATAACCAGGTTTTCTACACTCAAGAAAGAGTATTGCACATGCTTATTGTTTGGCTAGACGCTGAGATATGTGGCAGCAGAGCGCACAGCATAAGTGCCTTGGCCCCAAAGCACACATGAATCTTCCTTCACCTGCCCCTAACGCCGAGCTTCAAGGATGTCTTGCACCTGGTCTCGTCTGCACCGCATAGATCTTGTTGCAATGCACCGTCTCCACCGCATACATCTTGTTGCGGTGCAATAGAACAGAGCAACCTCGATCACACAGGAGCAGGAGGCTCCTCGAGTCAAGGCCGGCTCAGAGCATACTCACCGCGTTAGTAAGGATGACGCCGTAGAGAAGCCCCCAGCGGATGTTGGGCAGGGTGACATTCCAGAACACCTCCCAGTCAGAGGCGCCCAGAGTGCGAGCAGCTTCCTCTTCCGCCATGTCCATGGCTTCCAGGATGGGGATGAGCTCGCGCACCACGAACGGCAGCGTCACAAACAGCGTCGCCAGCGCCATGCCTGAAATGGCACGAAATTCAAATTCATCCATCAACGGCCAGATCCCGTTTCGGTAGGCTGCAGACTTCTGTAAGCCCCGAAGAATTGGCTGCAGACGCCCTGCGTGCATGCCCTATGGCCTCTGGCTTTGGGCCGACCTGAAAAATTAGTAATTGAAATTCGAATTTGAATCCGAATTCTAAAAGGCCTGCAACCACGGTATGACTTGCGTGCTTCCACAGATGCAATCAGAGCGGGTGTTGTGGTGAGACATGCATGTGCAACCCTTGTCACCGGGGTCTTGTTGAACAGCCGTAAGATCGCCAATTTGGAATTACAACAGGGGCTGCCAATTGTGCCTTGCATACGCGCAGCGAAGGCGCAGAGAGGTGCCCTGAGCTCGGGAAACATAGGATGTCATTAACGACAAAATCTCAGAAGGATAGGGCTGGCTGCCCACCTGGGAATGCGAAGACAATGTTGAAGCCCGTTGCGCGGATTACGGGCGCAAACCAGCCCTCCCTCCCGTACAGCAGCACCAGCATCAGCCCTGTCCTCCAGACACTTACGAGACTCAGTACCTGTTGACTTGTCCATCAACACAGCGCAGCCCTCCTTCCTTACAATCAACTTTGCTGCACAGAATGAAGTACAGCATGCCTCACGACAGGGTACAAGTCAGTGCATGGGTGCTGCAAGAGGCCAGAATGGAAGGTCATTTCACACAAAATGAAGATAAGCCAGTAAAAATGAAGTACCTGTGACGACAGGAGAGATGCTGAAGGGCAGATCCAGCATGCTCATGACGAAGGTCTTCCCCCAGAACTCATTGCGCGTCAGCTGCATGGCTGCCACTATGCCAAACACTGTGTTGATCGGCACTGCCACCAATGCCAGCAGCAGCGTCAGCTTCGCCTGAAAATTGCACGGCACAGCACTCTTACACACCTCAGACTTGTGCATACAAAAGCTGCACTTGCCTTCTGCATGGCGCAAGGAATGAGCCCAGCAGACTCTTCAAAGTGGTAAGACCGCGCTTCTCTCTGGGTTTGACGATTGAGTAAATGGTGTATTGCTAACAGCGTTGATCACTGTACGCCTGCACTGCACTCGACGTGCCCAGTAAGCACAGATAAAGGGTAGTAATATCTGCGCGGTGCAATGGAGCTCACCGCATGCAGAAAGTCCTCATCCATTAGGTGTTCCACAAAAGGACCAACCCCATTGCCGAATGCCTGCAGTGACATTGCACCTTTTAGAAGTGGACGTTTATTGTTTGGACATGAAACATTCAAAGGTGAAGCGTCTGCAGGTTGTAGATGCATGAGTGATGATGTAGGTGCCAAAGGAGAGGTGCACACCTGGACGAAGACATTCAGAAAGGGTACAAACAGCACAAGGCCGACATAGGCGAATGCGATCCCCACGAGCGCCTTTTTGCCAACAGTGTCGATCTGCAGTCAAGCAAGCCATCAGGTGACTGTGGAAGAAAGTCACTCATTATAAGTCTGGCACTGGTGATGTCCGATGCTGTTCAGCCAAAGTGAACAGAGCCACACCTCCCCGCTGCGTACTCTTTTCGCTTTCTGCAAGCCTCCGGAGGGGCCTCCAGCACAGACAATAGCTGTAGCCCCTCGTCTTGGCCTCTGCCCAAGGTCAGGGAAGAATGCAAGCCCAGCCGTCCTCCCATGCCTCCTAGGTTCCAGCCCAGCAGCATGCACAGCGGGGCACAATTGACAGCTAGGACACAACGAGATGCATCTGGCCTGCCATTGCAAGCATGATAGGAGCGGCCTCTGGGGTGAGGCTAGCCTTCTCCCAGTGAAAGTGACAGACTGGCGGGCAATCAGGCCTCCTTGAGTTCTCTGGGCCAGGACGATCATACCAAAAGATACTATGGAGCTTCCATGAGCCCTTAAGAGTCACTCATTGCAACGACGGCCCTTGAAGCGTACCGCTGTGACCTTCACATGCACATGCTTCTCATACGTGATTATTCAAACGAGGTTCCTGTCCTCATCCTAGATGTATTTCGTTGAACCAGTGAACAGTACGCCTTCTCACGCCTTGTTTTGTTCAGATGGATATCTTCCTCCTCCTTCAATTATGCACGTGCAATGAGGAGAATGGCGGGCCACGCCTTGACAGAAATGCAGCTGCATGCGTATCCTCACATGCTTGAACTGACCTCCGACAGGTCCCGAAACGACCTTTGCTAACAACAGATTCGTTCTGATTCTTCAGCAATCAAACACGATAAAAGCAGCAATTACCATCCTTGGAGCTGCTTCCACCAAAGTCCCTCGAAAGCGTAGCTGGAAGCCACCGTAACCCTGTGACAAAGCACTCCCATCTTTTGTCATCCTGAGCTTCTGCTGGATAGCTCAGTCAGATACCCAAGTCTGGTCTCAGAGACAATAAAAATGTGTTAAGAAATAGTAACAAGAGCCTCAATCCACAAGAAGGGCCACAGTGAGGGCAGCTGGATGCAAAGGAGGCACTAGTATTTGTTAGCGGTCATGGCTTTCAGCAAGGCGTCGTTGGCCTTATTATTGCTTGTATTCGTCTCAAACTGCCAGCGCAACGAGGCGCAGCTTCTAGCGAACATCAGAAGTTTCCTTGGCAACGTTCCGACCTTCGGCTCGAAAGATGTTCCAAAGTTCAGCACAGACGGACAGTACGCCCTTAGCCCTGTTGTGTCTCAACCCTTGCAGAAGATGAGAATGTTTCTTGATGCGCATATAATTTAAGATGATGTTTGTGAATGTATCCGACCCGAGGATTGTCTTGCTCACACAACATCCTTTTCCTGACCTTGACCTTGCAAGCAGCACATCAAAATGAGAAGCTTGAATTCGCCACCTGTAGTACATCACCCTTTTACAGAATCTCGAAGTCCTTGCTCGATTTCTTCCAACTATAGACTTGTAATCGCGTAAACGCAGGTCTGACATGGACTTGAGATGAGCACAGGAACCCATGTCCCCTGAGCTTTACTTCTCAGAATTCTACTCACAATATGGTTCTGATGCAACAGGCGGGTCTACGTGAGCGTGCCAGCACCCAGCAACGTCAACTTTGGCACGGTGGATCCCCAGACTGGCACATGGGCGTACACAGACAAGAGCTTGGGCGCTGGAGTTGAAGTTGGCCCCAATGGAGCGAGCATCCTCTCGCGCAACCCCACCCAGGTGTGAGGCTTCGCAGCTCTAATGATATTCTGCATTTTTGGCAATGCAAGACTTCACCAGGGCAGCTGAAAGCGCTTAATTGATACCTGCCGCGCACTGATGGAGGTATTTGTGCCAGAGCATTTCCACCCCACTGTACCAGGCCTGCTCCTGCTCTCATGCAAATGACTCAATTGCAGCGGCTCTGCCTATACCAAACACTCCCTCTGCGTTGGCTGAACCTCATTTTCCATAAATGGCTTCTGGCGCGGATAATTGTCTAGGACTGTCTTCATCAAAGTTAAGAGACAAGGGATGGGCGTCTGCAGGGCGTGGATGCCTTCTCTCAAGCAGCGCGCATCGGCCCAGACGGTGTGGTCCTGGGACCAGACAAGGCCAGTGCAGAGGTGGGAGACATTTGTCTCGTTACATTGCTTTTGACACAACTCTTTGTATCCCTTCATTGACCAAAATGGCAATCCAGATTTGCATGCCAGGCTGCCGTTATTGTTCATATATTATATTCTTTTACATCATCATCATGTACCACTTTTTTTAAACCATAGCAAGCTGGGCCTGCCTGGACACCCATCGTGTTTTGCATGGAGAGGTGGTGACACATCGCCCATCTGGCTCCCAGGGTCTCATAATTGTTGGACTACATGAGGTAAATACACAAAGCCCTGAAACATCAGACTGCAAACCCAGGTGAATCGTGCGGCGGACCAGGCACTCGGCAATTTTGGCGTCAAGAATCTCAAGATCAACCCCGATGGGATCATGATCAATGACGGCAACCGCCTCAACTCCTCTGTCACTGTGAGAGCTCTGCTCCTACCTCCTTGCCATTGCAGCGCCTTGCAAACTGCCTTTGATTTCAGAGGAACACAATATTGGACACCTCTGGACCCTGGCACCCAGACAAGCTCTATATCTTGTAGCAAGTGATCAGGACAAAAGACAAGTCTGGCCCGGTGCTGGGAAAATCAGCAACATGTCTGTCTTGCAAGGGGCATCAGCTCTAGACAACCACTTGCTAAGCTTTGCGCTGGATTGGCCTGCAAATAAGCCAAGCGTCCTGTCAGTCTGTCGGTGCCTTCCTCTGTCGATGTGCCCAATTTTACCTTCCTTAAGTGTCATTCGCAGCTGAACAACCGGGGGAATGCAGGGCAAATGACCGCCTCAGATTCGATTAGCTCAGCTGGACCTGAAGGCACCAGCCTAACCTCAGAGTGCGGCATTCTATCACACAACAATCAGGTGTGAGTGGCCATGCATTTAGGTGAACAACCAGGGCATCCAGCTGCAGGGCAACCCCACAGGTGGGGGCGAGAGCCACCTGTTTATAAAGCCAAACCTGCGGGTGGGCAATGACCAGATTGCCGGGGCAGCCGCGCCCGCCAAGCAGCCCAGCAACGTGCAGATCAGCGTCGGGGACGGCAAAAGCACCGCCACTGAGCAGCTGCAGGTGCGCAGAGCGCTGTTCAAGATATATCTTCAAACATATTATTTTTCCAATTGTCGTACTTTTATCCGTCAGCTTCTGCTTCAGAGCTGTTGGCAGGTTTTGCTCTAGACAACCAGATGCCACACCGTTAATGGTGCATGCTTCCTGTCAAGAGCATGGATTTTCATCAAACTGTGCACTGCTATCCTGTCGTGCTTTCCTGTGAACACACTCAAGGATCGATTTCTCACTCGCAGTTGGCCATGCCACCAAGGCAAGAGACTGAGCGTGACATGGAACCTGTTGATTTTGTGGAAATGCACTTCTTGCAATGTGAATTCTGACATGAGCGCTGATGTGGCAGGGGTACACAAACTACCAGCTGGACCCTAACAAGGGTACGTACAGCCAGGTGGGATCGAACACCGCGCCGCCCTTCATGGGCCTGGACCCTAACGGCAAACCCTACACTTCATTCGCGCGCGCCCCCGCCCCCGGCCCGGCCGCCGCCCGCGTTGCCCCCAGCGCTGCAGCCGCCACGCAGCAGGTGCGTTATTAAATTTGAAAACTTCTGGACGCATGCGTCCCTTTCCTGATCAGGAAGAACACCCATATCATGGTTATACTGATGATCTGGCCAGACAAGCAAAACAGGCTAGACACAGAGCCTGCCCCTTGCTTGTATTTTTGTGTTCTGCGTATCCAGCCACCCCTTTGAAGCTTCCCAGACGCTCCTGCACGGCATGCCTGCAAGTGTCACTGCTGCTGAAACCCGCCTTAGAAGCCCTGTACGTATCAATGCTCCATCAACCAAAGTTCTCTTGCGAATCTTTAAAAGTTCCTGAAGTCTGATGAAGGCCGGCCTGCTGCACCTGCCCAGGGGCTCCTGCCGCAGAATACTATTTACATTTTCCAAAAAGAATGTCGATTTTTATTTGCTGCATCGTTTCAGGGTTTATGTTTGCAATATATGTAATAGTTTGCACTGACAGATTTGAGTGTGTGCACAGGGGTTCCTGCCGCAGAACGCTGCCCAGGGCGCAGGAGCGGCTCCTGTATATGCTCCGGTGCAGAACCAGGCGCCCGCGCCGCGAGTGCAGCTGGTGACTGACAAACCGCTGCCCCGGCAGTACCAGTACGGGGGAGACCTCGTCCGCGGGACCCCCCAGTCCGCGAACGCCTACGTCCAGCAGGCGCGCCACGCCCCCTGGATTATAATTCAGGCTTTGGGGTTTTTGCTTAGGAATATCATGGGCGCTAAGGTACCAACTGCAGCTGCCATGCACGAAGAGACCTGAATCCTACAAAGGCAGAGGTGCAAAGGCAGGCCTGGCTCAGGCAAAGGGGCAAGCTTTTTCTGCTCTTTTCCACTGCCAGCCCAGTCGTAGCATCGCACCCGGTGCCGATGCATGGCACTGCTTGAGTTTGATACCATGCAAAGAGACTCCGCAAGACTTTCCAATGCTGCCTGAACATCTCATGGACAAGTTCTTCTATGACAGGCATGCAGTATGTCTGGCATAGAGCAGAAGGGACTGAGGTCTGAGATGTTGGCTGGCTCCTGCAGGTGGTGAACAGGGATCCTGCAGGGCCGACCCCCGCAAACAATCTACAGCCGCAGCAGACAACCAACGCGCAGTGGCAGGCCGGGAGCAACGCCGCGCCGGTGGGGGCCCCGGCACAAGCCGCGGCAGCCTGGGGTGACGTCAGCAGTGATGTCAGCGGCAGCAATGACGTCATGTCCTTCCAGCAGCTGGGCATGATGGCTCCGGCAGTGCAACCGGAGGCGGAGGCGGGCAGCCTTGGCTATGCAGAAGGTGGGTTGCTTTGCTATCATTTTGTGTTCCCGCGGACCCCATTTTGGCCCGCTTTACTAGGGAAATGAGCTTCTTGGGCTGCAAATTACAGTAGTTAATATATGTTCCCGCAGGCAACTTCCCGCACCCCAAAAACCTATTATTATGCCATCCCGGTTCAAAACAGTTATTTAATGCAAATTTTAGTCTGACTACTACAGTATCATATTTGTTGTTGTTGAGGGTGTGGTGTGGTGTATCGCTATGCGCAGGCCCAATGAGCGCAGAGCAGCTGGCCTCGCTGGACATCAACAGCTTCAAGAAGAAGAAGAAGAAGAAGCACCACCCCTCGACAACGCCCCACAAGCACTCCAAGGCCCCCTCCAAGCATGCCGAGCTAGCGCCCAGCGGTCCAGTCAACCCGGCTGCCCAAACTTCTGCCCAGCAGCCTGCCCAGACCTCTGCCCAGCAGCCTGCCCAGTCGGGCAGCGGGCAGCAAATCACCATGACTCAGGCAACCCCCAGCTCCGTATGATATGATTTTTCAAATACTCTTCACTCAGGATCAGGGGAGATAGATCCAGGGTTCAGGGCTCAGGGAAGGAGCCTTAAAGTGTACTTCTTGCCAATGATGCTAGCATTTTATCCCATTTCATCTCGAGAATAATCGCATGCGGTGACTTTGCTTGATAGTAGCATTCCTCCATTGGGAATGCAATGATGAATTCAGGGCTATTCTTCACTTCCAGGCTGTATGACACTTAGTGAACAACAGTGGGGACTGCTTGCACAAATGACAGTCACGCAAGCCTCTAACAGACGGGGCAGCTGCAAAAGGCATGCAGCACGCAACACATGCCTGATTGGTCAAACTGAACTCGCCATTTAGGGTTAGTAAGGCATTACCTTTCCCGGGGTATGATGATGAAAGTTTAATAATTTGGACGCAGGCAAACCCGGCGGCCGCGGCGACCAAGGCGAGAAATCAGGCCCCGGCCGCGGCCATCGCAGCTTCTTTTGCTGCGCCAACGCCCCAGGAGACAGCCGCCATCGCCAGCCGCCTCAAGGTCGGGCTCCCTGACTAATTACCTAATTATCAGGGTTTATGGTTTAGGGCCCCTATTACCACCCCTATCGCCTCTGTTTTTGAATGAATTTTCAAATCGCCTGCCCGGAGCGCAGCGCAGGCCACGGCGCTCCGCCCTGCATGCCCCTAAGAGCCAGCTGGCTTCAATGTTCAATTTCTCATCGGCTGCCTCGCTGCTTGTCCATGCAACTGTACACCATTCTCAGGATCCGGCACCCAGCAAAGATTCTGTCCACCCCACCCAAACCTGCGCTTGTCAGACACCACCGGCCACCGAGCGGTGCTTGGGGCGGTGCTGTAAGTGCACCTGACACGACCAATTACACAAGTCCATTAGTTACTCATGTACAGAAGTGTGTGCCTGTGTGCACACAGGAGGTGCTTGGGGGCAGCGAGGCCGACACCGTGGGGGCAGGAGGGGACAGCTCGTTCCAGAGCAGCGGCTCCAATTCGAGCGGCGGCGGCCCCGCGGCGGCGACACCGGCCGGGGACGGCGCTCCGGCGGCGGCTGCGGCCGTGCAGCGCGCATCAGACGCCGTCAAACAGCTGCAGCAGAGCACCGCCAACCTTGGCCGGCGGCTGCTGCGCGCCTGATCAGGCCGGCCAAGGGACCCCCCGGCGCTGAACGGACTTTCAAGTCGGCGCCTGATCAGGATAACAGTTCACCTCCCGTGCTGACTGGACCTCAGAACTAGCGGCTGCTGCGCCCTTGATCAGGACAGCCAGGGAGGGACCCCCGTGCGCTGACTGGACCTCCAGAATTGCGGGGGGTACGCCTGCTCAGGAGACCTGGGATCCCCCGAGCCTGATCGGGCCGACAGGGGACCCCCCTGCGCTGACTGGACCTCGATTGCATGCCTGATCAGCACGGTTGGGGGGTTCTCCAAGCGCTGACTGGGCGCCAGAACCGGCGGCTGCTGTGTCGCCTCACCAGCATCCGGGGAAAGCCCTTTCTGAGCCTGATATTGGTATTCTCAGCGTGCCTGATGAGGGTGGCCAGGGCTTGTGTTGTGTTTAAATTGACAGGCCCTCTCTTGGGATCTTTCGAGAAGCAAGAAGAAGGACATTCCTTGCTGTGAGGAACCCCAGCACTGTTTGGATCTTGAAGCTGGCAGCTTTGGCGTGACTGATCAGTGTGCATTTGCTGACTGAACAGTGCATGCCTTCTGTGCTTGGGGCGGTCGGGACAAGGCAGAATGGAGTGACAGACTTCCTGGCAGAATTACATGTGTTTAAAGGTCCTGGAGGTAGAGTCATGTTGGTAATCACTAAGGATGCGCATCTCAAAAGACATTGCATTTGAGGGCGTGGATCATTGTGTTACCTGGGATGGATGCACATGGGATTGGCTGCTCTACATAGACAAAGTCTGATTCTCACCATGATGTCTTCCTAGGCTTCTTGCATAGCCTTGTATAGAATAGAGGCAGGCCTTGAAGTTCACATGCTCAGCCTTTGCTGCCAGAGTTGAAGGACTGTTACAAAAATGAAAGGTTCGAGATCAGAGCCATAAGGCGAGCGAAATTAGTGGTGAGGTGCGATGTCGTTCGACAATAAGGTATTCTCGAATCTGATGTCTGCACTCCAATTTCTCTAATTGAGTTTGTTAAGCTCAAGAATTGAGATGAGAACGCCTGATGCAGGATGCAACCCAGTGTGTGGCCTGATTGATATTCATATGAGCATTATTGCACTGGTACCAACGTCTTGACCAATTTGCTCCCGTGTGAACTCGCAGATGGTCAACATTTCTTGTGTAAAGACTGTACTACAGTATATACAGACAGTGTCCTTGGGAGTGAGCCTCATTCAACGAGGGGTCAAGATTTGTACGATACCACAATAATGAGTTAATGAGCAACAACAACACCCCCCGCATGTGAAATTTCTCAGCGGCCTGTCGAGACTGCAGCTAGACATGAATAGGCCCTTGGAGGTCAACCAGACTAGTTCTATGACGACAGGCCTTGCACCTCACAGGCTCATGCAGCAACACACTCTTTCAACCCAAATCCAACAAAAGCACAACACTCGAAAGTCCTCAACAGCTGTTCGTCCAACCACAAGCATTTCTGCTGTGAGCTATAGTCACAAATTCTAGCCAATCCTGCTGTCCTAGCCAGCAGCAGGCGCACGCTCACACCCTCTAAGATGATACTAAAAAGCCGTGCCCTGTGCAATTGTACGAATTGTCCATAAACCGGCTCGGTCTATGCCGATCATGGCGTGCCGGGTCTCAATTGGGAAGTGCTCGGATCTGGCGAGTCCACTAAGGGGTAGGGCATACGGCAGCCTTTCACCTGCAGCTTGTCTGCAGACGCACCTTGCCAGCTGGCAGGAAAAGCATTCAATGACTAATTGTGGATGGTCTCAATCCACACCATCCATTCCGCCGTTTCTGCCATTCGTGTCCGCGCTGCCATTGGCGCCATTGGCCCCAAATTGACTGAAGAGGGCCGCGGCAAAATTCATGAACTGCCCGGGGTCCACCTGTCATGGGCAATATCTATCGCATGAGCAATTTTGCACGCAAGATGATCTTTTGTAAAGAGCAGCCACAGCTACTGTGCATGAGTTTTTGGGCAGCCACAGGTGCTTGAAGAGCTGTGACATCATCAACTGGTGGTGCTCAGCTGTAAGTGTCAACGTGCATACAGTGGGAGACACAAGCACTGCCATGGATATTTACAGATCTTTCTTACGCCCCATATACAGTGTATTAGCATTTATGTTGCGCACACAAATTTTTGAACCGTCTATCCCAATAGTACGTGAAGAAAATTTGACGGATCCTAAATGAGTTGCCCAAAAGTAAGCAAGACTGAAGATGGCCCATTCATTCTCATTGCTTGTGCAGAACTCCCACCTGGCCGGAGTGCGCCTGTTGTTGCCGGTACTCGTTGGCGTGCACGTTTGACGGCCGGTAAGTCTCCATCGCCTGCACAAAGTCCCCGAAGCGCAGCTGCCGCACGTGCGCCGCCGGCAGCTGCTCGGCAGCTTCCACGAAGTCGTCCTCGCTGTCGCTGGCCGCCGCCGCAGCCATGCCGCTGGGCAATCCGATTTGCTCCCCCCTGCCATACAACCCAGGGGCTTCAAGAGCCTATAGATGAAGAATGTACTCAAGGGGTGCTTCCAACTTTCCACATTTTGGTCCCGCAATTATTCTTCACCAAGGCCAGTGATTGGGCGGCGTGATACTATCATCATCATAGGTTTGTTTGGCGATCCCTAGGAGAAAGAAAGGGCTGTGAGCCTACGCAAAGTTGTAGTCGAGCTAGACTTTGGACATGGATGCCTGAAGCTGCCAGCAGGCTAGCTGCTGTCCTCTCGGTGTGCCAGAGGCTATTATGGCACACCAAGACATAAGGGTCACCTGCTTACAAGCTCAAGGATCCCCAGCTTGCTCTGTTCGTACTCATGAGAGGTGCGATACCTCTCACAAAACGCAAACAGAGCATGCTGAGAAGCCTCATGTGGAGCCAGTAATAAAATCTCCTCAGGCGAGCCCAACAGATTGATCCTGACAATGCTGGCATAATTCTCGACAACCACAAATTCTGCAGCTTCCCTAGTCGCCTCTTGATCTCGTGAACCGAGGGCATCGGGAAGTGCTCCTTGGAACTCTGCCTCCAAGAGTGCCCACACATTAATCTGAGGCATCATTGCCTTGGTCTCACAGTCCATGAAGACCTCCAAGCATCTCGTCTCTGTGGTAGGGTCGGTCCCGTAATCGCTTTTCAGGCAGCTTTCCAGGCTGCAATGTGGGGGGCTGAAAGAGCGCTCACCGCAGCTCGGCTTGACTGAGCTCATTGGCAGGGATGGAGGCGGCCGCCGCGCAGAGCTCGTACAGATCGCTGCCGCTGAACTGCTCCGTCTTGGCCGCCAGCCGGGCCAGCGCATTGTCCTGCAACAGATATTACTACTATTGTCAAAGATATTATTACTATTACATGCTGCTCCTGCCAAGAGGCAAGGTGCGTCCTGCAGGCTGCCTGCAGGTGAAAGCTGCAACAATCGTACCCCTTGTGGGACTCGCCAGATCCAAGCAAGACCCAGTCAACCGCGGGCACTACAGATATGGAGGTATTTCATAAACCCATCTCAATCCCCAGCACGGTGCAGACAAGGAAGAAGAGAGAAAGTCGAGCTTCAATAGCTGCTCAAGAGGGGCCGCAATGTCAGATGGGATGCAGTATGGAATGCTCGATGCCACAGAGTGGCTGCTTTGACATGTCGGTCTGCAGCCTGCTCTGTGATGACAGGAGGACCAGCCAGCAGGACGACCGGGGGCAGAAAATAGCCGATGCAAATCACTGGACAAGTTCTAACATAATACTTAATGTTGGTTCCCCTGGCAGGGGTCAAAGTGGGGCACCTGAAGGAGGCTGGGGTCGACGCAGTGGGGCATTTCGCGGTCGTGCTGCTTCAGAATGATGCGCAGGATTTCTTTGCGCGCGCTCTGATTCGGCATGCCCACCTCGAACTGCGCGCCAAACCTGGCACCGGGGCAAACAATTCAAGTTCAGCGCATGCCGCATTCAGGGAGGGAAGTTTTGGGGCACAAGATGTTATACTGTCGTGAAAGACTTGCTTCCGCCCTAGCCACAAGTTGGCGCAAGACCAATGTTCGCCTCATGGCACAAGGCACAAGGCATGCCGAGCATTGGACCCGCATCATGAACACATTGGTCGGGTCTTCCCTGAATCTGGCAAGTCCATCAAGAGGCAGGATATGTGGCAGCCTTATCCTGCAGCTTGCTTGCAGACAGACCTTGCGACTGGCAGGGACAGCATATAACGACAATAACTAAAGTACAGCACACAAGAAAACGGACGCCTGCGGGCCGCGCATTTGCGCAGGATGGCATTGCCAGTTCCATAAGGGACCACAGCAAGAAGATGGCGCCTGGCAAAATCTCTATAAATAACACGAAAGAAGCCTGCAGGCGAGCACCGCGGCAGGATGGCTTCGTCAGGGTGCACAAGAGACCAGATCCCGCCTCCCCAATTCTCATGTTCAACACCATATACGGCCAAGAGAAGCCTGCGGCCGCGCACCGGCGCAGGATGGCTGGTCGAGGTCAAAGGGGCGGTTGGCACCCGTCCCATTGATTTCCAAAAAGCGTGTTCAAACATGCTCAATTACGAAAATAACGACAATTTAATGACAAAATCGCGCACCGGCGCAGGATGGCTTCGTCGAGGTCGAAGGGGCGGTTCGTCGCGGCTAGGACGCAGACGTTGGCAGCGCGGCGCGTGGCCATTCCGTCCCAGAGCTGCATGAACTCCGTCTTGAGCGCCGTCGTCGCCTCGTGCTCCTGCGCCTTGCGCATGCCCAGCAGCGCATCCACCTCGTCTGCGCAGTTATTACTGATTATTGCTGATGTTACTAACATTACAGCAGGAACAGTCATGTGCAACAAAAAACAGGGTGAATGACTCTAGATGAGATGGAGGGTCCCTTGGGACTGGCAGGCGCAAAGCGGGTGAACAGGCTCCAGTTAGGAAGCATTGAAAAATTCGCCTCGCAGCGGTGAGAACCAAGGTGTACTGCTTTAGGAATGCACAGTCCCGGAGGAGCGCAGCACACTGGATTGGTGGGGCAAGATCAGAGAGGCCACAAAGATGAGGAGAGACTGAGATACAAGTTTTGGATGTAAAAAAATGCGCGCTGCCAAAAACTAGTGTTCCTTGTGACATCGCGGATGAATTACACAGCTTCAACGTGGCTTGTGACGAAGCCTTTGCGACAGTTTACGGTTGTTGTTCCTCCGAACAAAGCAA
>JADEYI010000646.1_pt1 | contig 41619 bp, 41 predicted proteins | sample 8542331 | NCBI WGS metagenome assembly JADEYI01 (sample SAMN16510988, study PRJNA670497) | mine drainage metagenome | isolation source: biofilm near Copperflume 1 | place: Germany: Marsberg coppermine Kilianstollen | collected 2018-02 | reverse complement strand
GCGAGCTGCCACCCCCCTACGACGAGCTGCGCCGGCGCTGCGCCGCAGCGTGCGGCATCATCACCCTGCTCACCGACCGCATCGACGCCGAGCTGATCGACGCGGCACCGCGGCTGCGCGTCATCAGCAACGTCGCCGTCGGCTACGACAACATCGAGCTCGCCGCCGCCGCCGCGCGCGGCATCGCCGTCGGCCACACGCCCGGCATCCTCACCGAGACCACCGCCGACCTGGCGTTCGCGCTCCTGCTGGCCGCCGCGCGCCGCATCACCGAGGCCGACCGCTTCGTGCGGGAGGCGCGCTGGAAGACGTGGGGGCCGCAGCTCATGCTCGGGCACGATGTGCACGGCGCGACGCTGGGGATTGTCGGCCTCGGACAGATCGGCCAGGCGGTCGCCCGGCGCGCGCGCGGCTTCGACATGCGCGTCCTGTACACGACGCGCGGCGAGCCCGCCGTCACCGGCGCCGATCTCGGAGAGCGCGTCGCGCTCGACGAGCTACTGCGCGCATCGCACTTCGTGAGCCTGCACGTGCCGCTGACGCCGCAGACCCGGCGTCTCATCGGCGAGCGCGAGCTGCGGATGATGCGCCCGGAGGCGGTCCTCGTGAACACCGCACGCGGCGCGATCGTCGACCAGCAGGCGCTCGTCCGCGCGCTCCACGAGAGCTGGATCGCCGGCGCCGGCCTCGACGTCATGGAGGAGGAGCCCCTGCCGCCCTCCGACACCCTGCTCACGGCGCCGAACGTCGTCCTGCTCCCGCACATCGGCAGCGCCAGCCACGCGACCCGCGCGCGCATGGCATCGCTGGCGGTGGACAACTGCATCGCCGGTCTGCGCGGCGAGCCGCTGCCGCATCACGTATCGAGTTCCGCGTTCGCGCCCGACGCTAGCTGACGGCGATGATCGGGATGTCCCGCTGCGTGCCATCGGGCGGCCGCGCCTGAGAGAGATCCTGGAGCTCGCCGATTGCACGCACGACGCCCGGCACCGCGCGTGCGAGAGCGCGGAGGGCCGTGCGCGATTGCAGCGCCAGGCGCGCATACGCGGGCCAGTCGGACGGGCGGCGCAGCGCCGCGGCAGCGATGGCGCGCTCGTCTTGCTCGTCACGCCAGGCTGCGACGGCTGCGGGAAGCGTCGCCCCGGCGGGGTCAAGCACGGCGCGCAGCGCGAGCCACGGCACGCCGCGCGCTTCGAGCGCCTCCGCGACCGCATACGTCTCCATATCGACGCCGCCCGCGCCGTGCGTGTTCCACGCATCGGTCTTCTCGGCGCGCCTGGCCAGCGGGCGATCGACGCTGAGCAGCGTCGACGAGACGAACGGCTGGCGCCCAGCGCGCAGTGCGCCGCGCGCAGCGCCGAAGAGCGCGCTGTCCGGCGCCAGCTCCGGGCGGCCCTCGGCGACGACCCTGCGCGACAGTACGAGCGCCCCCGGCGCCAGCGATGGGTCGAGCCCGCCGCAGACACCGGCGATCAACACGACGTCCGCGGCCTGCTGCGCGAGCCGCGCAAGCACCGCGTCGGGCGAGCGCGCCGTGAGCACGTCACCGGAGAGCATGCGCGCCTCGCGCGACGTCGGGGCGACGACGAGGGTGCGCATGTTACGCCCCCCGCCCCAGCAGCGCGCCCGCACCGGCGCGGATGCCTTCGAGCGGGCTCGCCATCGTCGCCGTCACGGCCGTGGCCTCGTAGCCGCAGTGCGCCATGCAGTTGGTGCAGCGGGCGTCGCGCCCGTAGCCGTAGCGGTCCCACTCCGTCTCTTCGATGAGCTGCTTGAACGTCGGCACGTAGCCCTCGGCCATCAGATAGCACGGGCGTTGCCAGCCGAAGACGCTGCGCGTCGGGTTGCCCCACGCGGTGCACTGCATCGCCCGCTTGCCCTGCAGGAACTCCAGGAAGAGCGGCGTGTGGAAGAAGCGCCACGTCCCGCGCCCCGGCAGCGCGAAGATCCTGCGGAACGTCTCGATCATCTGCGGCCGCCGCAGAAAGACGCTCTGGTTCGGCGCTTTCGGGTAGTCGTAGCCCGGCGAGACCATCATCCCGTCGACTTTCAGGTCCTCCATGAGAAATGTGAAGAGCCGCCCCATCTGCTCCGGCGAGCTGTCCGCGAACACCGTCGTATTGGTACTCACGCGGAAGCCACGGCGCTTCGCCTCGCGGATGCCCGCGACGGCCTTGTCGAAGGTGCCGGCGCGGTCGACCATCGCATCGTGTAGCTCGCGCAGGCCGTCCATATGCACGCTGATCGTCAGGTACACCGACGGCCTGAGCTTTGGCAGCCAGCGCTCGAGCAGGATTGCGTTCGTGCAAAGATAGACGAACTTCTTCCTCGCGACGAGCCCGCGCACGATCTCGTCGATCTGGGGATGCACCAGCGGCTCACCGCCGGCGATCGAGACGACGGGGGCGCCGCACTCGTCGGCGGCCGCCCAGCACTGCGCGGGCGTCAGGTACGTGTTCAGCACCGGCTCCGGATGCTGGATCTTGCCGCAGCCCGCGCACGCCAGGTTGCAGCGGTACAACGGCTCGAGCATCAGCACCAGCGGGTAGCGCTTGTTGCCCTTGAGCTTCTGCTTCATCAGGTAGCTGCTGACGGCGATCGCCTGACGGATCGGGATGCCCATGTGTCCTCCTCTATGCCACCGGCGCCATCGGGCGCGGTTCCGGCGTGCGTGCTGTGGCGGTCGCTGCCGCCGCCGCGGCGAGCCCGCTGCGGACGGCCGACTCCATCGTCGCGGGCCAGCCGGTGTCGGTGTAGGCGCCCGCCAGGAACAGGTTCGCGATCGGCGTGCGGGCGCCGGGCCGCCGCAGCCCGGGCGACGGCACGAACGTCGCGGCCGGCTCCTTGATGGCGACGGAGCGCAGCAGCCTGCGCGACGCCGCGGCGGGCAGCGCGCGCCGGAGCTGCGGCAGCAACAGGTCCTGCAACGCCTGCTTGTCCAGCGCCATGTAGCGCGCGGCGGCGCTGAGCGAGACCACGAGATGCTCGCCCCCGCCGTGGCCTTCGCCCGCCAGACGGCCCGCTACGCGCGTCTGCGTCCAGGCGATGCGCGTGCGGTTGAACACCCACTGCAGGTCACAGCCCGTGAACGCGGCGAAGTCGAAGTCCGCTGCCGGGCCATCGAACCACAGGTGCAGATTCACGATCGGCGACGTGCGCATGGCGGCCAGCGCGTCGAACGGCGGCGCGGCGCGCAGGGCGCCGGGAAGCGCTTCGAGCAGCTCCCGCGGCGGCAGCGCCGCGATGCACGCGTCGCACGGGACGCGCTCGACGGCGGCGAGCACGAGCGCTGCGACCTCGCCATCGCGAACGTCGATGCGCTCGACGGCGGCGCCCGTACGCACCTCGCCGCCGCGCTGCTCGATGTAGCGCACCGCGGGCTCGACGTGCAGCCGCGTCAGCCCGGTCTTCGGCACGCCAATCGCCGCCGATGTAGCGGACTTCAGGAACCCCTCGCGAAAGACGAAGCACGCCTGCTCCGCGCTGACGTCATCGCTGCGGCAGTTGAGCGCGGGCACCACGATGAGATCCCAGAAGTCGCGTATCGCCCGCTCCGATTGCCCGCGTGCCCGCAACCAGGCGCCGAAGCTCTGCGACCCGTGCTCGGGCCGCTCGCCCGCGCGCGTCATCGCGGCGATGCCCCGCGCCACGCGCACCCTCTCGGCGATCGGGAGGTGCCGGTAGACGGCGAACGACGGCAGCAGGTGCAGCCGCGCCGGCAGCGGGTCGGCGCGCAGCACCGAGCGCCGGCCATCGGCATCGAACACCGGGATCCGCATGCGCGGCTGCCACTTCACCAGGTGTGCGGTGCCGATGCGCTCGAGGAAGCGCACGTACGCAGTCGTGCAGCGCATCGCGATGTGCTGGCCGTTGTCGACCTGCTCGCCGGTCTCGCGCTCCACGAACGAGTACGTCTTGCCGCCCGCCCAGGGGCGGCGTTCGAGCAGCACGACATCATGCCCGGCGTCCGCCAGCTCGCAGCCGGCGGCGAGGCCCGCGAGCCCGGCGCCGATGATCGCGATCCTCATGCCGGCCTCACCAGCGCCGCGCGCAGCCACAGCTTGCCGATCGCCCCGAGCTTCTCCCGGCTCGACAAACTGACCTTCTCGCCCATCACGTCGTACTGCCGTGCCTCGATGCGCTTCAGGATCTCGCCGTATACGCCCTGCAGCACGTTCACGCACATGCGCGAGCGCAGGTCGAGCAGCGGCAGCAGGCGCCGGCCGCTTCGGAAGTACACGTGCGCCCGCTCGCCCTGCTGCCGCATCATCGCCGCGAAGCGCTCGTCGTAGGTGCCTGACAGGATGTCCGCATCGGTGAGCCCGTGCGCGGCGAGCTCATCGGCGGCGAAGTAGACACGGCCGCGCGCCGCGTCCTCGCGCACGTCGCGCATGATGTTCACGATCTGCAGCCCGATGCCCAGATCCACCGCGAAGTCGCGCGCGTGGTCGTTCGGCTTCGTGCCGAAGACCGACGTGCAGATCAGCCCCACCATCGACGCGACGCGGTAGCAGTAGGTGTAGAGATCGTCCCACGTCGCGTACCGGTTGATCGTGAAGTCCATCTCGACGCCGTTCACCAGCTCCTCGAAGAGCTCTGCCGGGATCGCGAAGCGGTCGACCGCGCCGCCGAGCGCGGTGAAGAGCGGGCCTTCGCGCGCGCCCTCGTAGCAGGCGCGCAGCCGCGCCCGCGCCGCCGCGAGCTGGCGTTCCTGGTCGCCGCGGTCCGTCAGCTCATCCGCGATATCGTCGACGTAACCGCTGAACGCGTAGGCGGCGTAGATCGCGTTGCGCTTCGCCGCGGGCAGGATCGCGAAGGCGTAGTAGAAGTTCTTCGCACGCTCCTTCGTGTACTGCTTGCACCAGGCATACGCGTCCGTCAGGCCGGTCGGCGTGGTGTCGGCGGGTCCGGCGATCGTGGCCGTCACTCGCATGCTCCCTCTATCCAACGACGGATAACGGACGACGGACGACAGAACCTCGCCACGCCCGCTCTGCTGTCTGCTGTCCTCCGGCAGGCTCTCGTTGCTCACACTACACCCCCAGCTTCATCCTCAACCCGTTCGACGCCGCCATCCACAGCTTCCTCGCCTTCGGCACACGCGGGCGATGGGACAGCGTGTCGTAGCCGGCGCGCTCGATCGCATCGAGCACGGCCTCGCCGCCCAGGCGGAACAAACGCACGTCGGTGCGCGCGCGACGGTCGACCAGCGGCTCGAGCGCCCGGCCTCGCGCGAACAGCTCGCGGGCGCGCCCGGCCTCGAAGCGCATCAGCGCGCGGAATCGCTGGTCGGCGATGCCGGCGCGCAGGTCGTCCTCGCTGTAGCTGTGGCGCCGCATGTCCTCCAGCGGGATGTAGATACGGCCCTTCGCCAGGTCGCGCGAGACGTCCTGCAAGAAGTTCGCGAGCTGCAGCCCGATGCAGGTCGCGTCGGCAAGGCGCTGCCGGCGCTCGTCGCGGTAGCCGAGCACGTACAGCACCATCCGCCCGACGGGTGTCGCGGAGTGCTCGCAGTATCGCAGCAGATCGTCGTAGGTCTCGAAGCGCGATACGCGCTGGTCGATGCGGTTCGCCTCGATCAGGCGCAGGAACGGGTCTTTCGGGATGGCGAACTGGTCGATCGTGCGGCCCAGCGCGACGAAGAGCGGCTGCGTCCGCTCGCCGCCGAAGCAGGCGCGGAGGTCGCGTTCCCACGCGTCGAGCTGCGCCAGGCGGTCACCCTCCGCCTCGTCGCCGAGGTCATCGGTCCAGCGGCAGAAGGCGTAGAGCGCGAAGAAGTGGGGGCGCAGACGCGCTGGCAGAAACCACGAGACGACCGCGAAGTTCTCGTCGTGCCGGCGCGCGTACCGGCGGCACCACGCGTACGCCTCGCGCGCTCCACCGCGACTCGTGCCCGCGGCCGCCGTCGATACGATCGTCGCCCTCATGCCAGCGCGTCCGTCCCGGGCATGTGGATGGGACGGCCAACGATCAGCCGCCGATACCGGCCCAGCGCCCACATCGGCCAGTAGTTGCGATAGAGATGGTACTTCAGCATGAAGTCACGCGGGAAGCCGGTGCCGGTGAACTGCGGCTCGTCCCACTGCCCGTCCGGCTGCTGCGTGCGCACGAGGTACGCGACGCCCCGGCGCACCGCGTCGCTGCGCTCGTCCCCCGCCGCGAGCAGCCCGAGCAGCGCCCACGCGGTCTGCGACGCCGTGCTCGCGCCGATGCCGCGCAGCGCCGGCTCGTCGTACGACGCGCACGATTCGCCCCAGCCGCCGTCCGCGTTCTGGTGTTCGGCCAGCCAGCGCGCGGCGCGACGGACGCGCGCCGACGCCGGGCTCTCGCCGGCGGCGATGAGCGCGGGCAGCGCGGCGCCGGTGCCGTACACGTAGTTGACGCCCCAGCGCCCGAACCACGGGCCGTCGGGCTCCTGCGTGCGGTGCAGGTATGCGAGCGCGCGCGCGAGCACGGGATCATCGCCGCGCACACCGTCGAGCGCGAGGAACTCCGCGATATGCGCCGTCACATCCTCGCTCGGCGGGTCGATCGTGGCGCCGAAGTCGGCGAACGGGATCTGCGTGACGAAGCGCTTCGTGTTGTCGCGGTCGAAGGCGCCCCAACCGCCGTCCGCGGACTGCATCGCCCGCAGCCACCGCACGGCGCGCCCCCAGGCCGCATCGCGCTCGGGCGCGAGGTCGAGCAGGCGCAGCGCGATCAGCACCTCCGCGGTGTCGTCTGTGTCGGGATACTTGTCGTTCTCGAACTCAAACGCCCAGCCGCCGGGCTCGACGCCCTTCACCTTGATGCACCAGTCGCCGGTCGCGCGGATCTCCTTCGAGAGCAGCCAGCGGCCGGCCCGCAGGAGCGCGGGGTCATCGGCGGCGACGCCGGCCTCGCGCATGCCGGTGACCGCAAGCGCCGTGTCCCAGACGGGCGAAACGCACGGCTGCACCGTCAACGTCTCGTCGGTCTCCAACGCGAAGTCGTGCAGGAGACCGTGGATCCCCCTGGCGATCACCGGATGCTCGTTCCCGTACCCGAGGCACTTGAGCGCGATGAGCGAGTACACCCAGGGCGGCTGGATGCCGCCCCACGAGCCGTCGCGCTCCTGGTGCTCGACGATCCAGCGCTCGCAGGCGCGCAGCGCACGCCTGCGAAGTGGCTTCCACGGCAACCGCTCGTGCGCCCGCAGCAACCGGTCGATCGCCACGAAGGCGCTGCGCCAGGTGAGCGGCGAGCGGTCGCGCTTGAACTCGATGCGGCGCCGGTCCTCGGGACGCACGTACAGCTCGTCGACGCCGAGCGCGGGGTCGATGGCCGTGACGGGCTTCTTCGCCCAGACGACGAGGATGGCGACGATCGTCGCGCGTGCCCACGAGGCGAACTCGTAGAGGTGCAGCGGGAAGCGCTCCGGCAGCAAGATCGCCTCCGGCGGCATCGCCGGCAGCGCGGCCCAGTCGAGCTGGCCGAACATCGCGAGCCAGACCTTCGTGAAGATGCGCGCGGCGCCGATACCCCCGTGGGCGAGCACGAAGGCGCGCGCCCGCGCCATCTCCGGCGCGTCGGCCGGCGTGCCGCAGAGCTTGAGCGCGAAGTAGGCCTCCGTCGTGACGCTCACGTCGCCACGCCCGCCGTAGTAGATCGGCCACGAGCCGTCCGCCTGCTGCAGGCCGAGCAGGTAGCGCCGGAGCTTCCGGATGCGCGCCGGGTCGGCGATGCCGAGCACGTGCTCGAGCATGACGTGCTCCGCCGCCATCGTCGCGTTCGCCTCGAGCTCCCCCCACCAGTAGCCGTCGGCGTGCTGGATCGATCGCATTTGCGCGACCGCGCGCTCCAGGCAGCGGTCGAGCGACTCGCCGATCTCCACACCGGCAGGGGCGGTCTCCAGCGTCATGCGGATCCCACGACCTGGACGATCACTTCCCGCTCGCGCGGGCAGTCCAGCTCGACGAGGAAGATGCGCTGCCACGTGCCGAGCAGCAGCTCGCCATCGGCGCACGGCACCGCCTCGCTCGCGCCCATCAGCAAGTGCAGACAGTGCGCGTGGCCGTTCAGGTCTTCGTCCTCGGTGAGGTTCACCGTGCGGATAGAGAGGTCATTGTGGCGGTAGTACACGCCGGCCGGCGCGATCCGCGCGAGCATGCACTCCATGTCCTCCAGCAGCAGCGGCTCCGCCTCGTTGATCCTGATCGCCGCCGTCGTGTGGCGCGAAAAGACCACCACGAAGCCGTGCCGCACACCCGAGCGCGCGAGCACCTCCCGCACGTCATCGGTGATATCGATGAACTCCGGCGCTCGCGACGACGTGTAGGACAGCCGCTCGCAGATGTTGCCCGCGCGGACGGAGTGCGCCCCGTTGCCGTTCTTCGAGGCGATGACCGTTGGTTTAGCCTGCACGCGATGTCTCCTCCTTGCGTCGCGCTGCCGGGTCGAGCTGCCGGATGCGGCGCACGACCGCCGCCACCGATTCGTCCGGGGTCGATGCGCCGGCCGTCACACCGACGACCAGTCTGCCCTCGAGCCACGCCGGCTCGATCTCGTCTTCGCGCTCTACCTGGTGTGTCTCGACGCCCGCCGCACGGCACGTGCCGGCGAGCTTGCCCGTGTTCGCACTGTTGCGGCCGCCGATGACGATCATCAGGTCGACCTCTCGCGCCAGCTCGCGCGCGGCCGCGTACCGATCCTCCGTCTCCGGACAGGTCGTGTTGATGACGCGCACCTCGTTGATCCGGTCGATGTGCAGTGCGAGAAAGCGCGCGACGAAGTCCGTGAACGCGTGCTGGCTCTTCGTGGTCTGCGAGAGGAGCGCCACCTTGCGGCGCGGGATCTCCACCGGGTCCTCGGCATCCGCAAGCACCACGCCGCGGCCGCGCGTCCAGGCCAGGACTCCCCGCACTTCGGGATGCTGCTCGTCGCCGTAGATGATCACCTTGAAGCCGCTGTTCACGAGCCGCCGCGCCGCCCGCTGCGCCCGCGCCACGATCGGACACGTCGTATCCACCAGGTCGAGCTTCGCGCTCGCGGCCCGGCGGTACACCTCCGGCCCGGCGCCGTGGGCCGTGATCGCGACGGCGGGCGACGAGACGCCTTCGAAGCCGGAGACGATGCCGACGCCGCGCGCCTGGAGACGCTCGGCGACCACGGGGTTGTGCACGATCGAGCCGAGGCTGTCGATGGGCCCCTGCTCCGCGGCCGCGCTCTCCACCATCTCGATCGCCCGCCGCACGCCGAAACAGAAGCCGAGGGCAGACGCCGTGCGGATCTCGATCGCCATCGCTACTCCTCCCGCACCAGGACGAACGCCGCAAGCGCTGCGAGCCGCCTGTCCGCGGCGTCGTCCGGCGGCGGCGAGAGCGGCGCGGCGCTCGCCGGAATGTGTGGAGACGCGGCTCTCGAACCTTGCATTGCATAGCTCCTTGCGGTACCCGCATCATGGTCTCCGGGAGGCGCCCGTGTCAATCCCCTTGACCGCCGCCCCGCCCATCATTCAGACTGCTGACCGGCGGCCAGACGGCGATCCGAGCTACCGTGATGATGCGTGGCAACTACCTGACGCAGCTCCTCAAGGGGAACACCGACGTGCTGATCCTCTCCCTGCTCGAGCGGGAGCCGATGTACGGCCACCAGATCATGGAGCAGCTCGAACACACATCCGGCGGCTTCTTCCAGGTCAGCGAAGGCACGCTCTACCCCGCGCTCTACCGCCTCGCGCGCGAGAGCCTCGTGCGCGGCCGCTGGTCGAAGCTGCCGACGGGGCAGGAGCGCAAGTTCTACGCGCTCACCAAAAAGGGCGAGCGCCGACTGGCGGAGTGCCGCTCCACGTGGAGCGGTTTCACCGCGGCCATGAACAAGGTCACAACCCACGGAGACTAGGCCGCGCGAGGATCGGATGTCCTCCGAAACAGCACGCTACGTCCAGCGCTTGAAGATGCACCTGCGCCTCGGCGATGCGCTGGAATCAGAGTTCCTGCGCGAGATCGAGACGCACATGGAGGACCGTGTCGCCGCGCTCGTCGCGCGCGGCGTGCCGGAGCAGCGCGCCCGCCGCCGCACGCTCGAAGGCTTCGGCCGGCCGCGGACGCTCGCGCATCTGATGCGCCAGGCGCAGCTCACGACGTCCTGGCCCGAGGCGCTGCTCGGCGCCGCGCCGTTCGTCCTGCTGGCGGGCCTGCTGGGCCTCCAGGTGTGGCAGCTCCCGGCCGTCGCTTGCGCCGCGAGCGCGCTCATCGTCGCAATCACGCTCTACGGACTCTGGCTGGGCCGCCCCGCGTGGTTCTACCCCTGGGCCGGCGTGGCGCTGCTCATGCCCGTCTTCGCGGGATACATCGCGTTCGCCGTCGTGAGCAACGAGCTTCCACTGCTCGTGCGCGGCGTCGCCACGCCGTACGCGATGGCCGGGGTCGCCGGCGCCGGGCTGTACTTCCCGGCCGGGCTCCTCGTGGTCGCGATCAGCGTGCTCGTAGCGGCGCGGCGCGACTGGCTCGACGCCTCGATGCTGCTCTCGCCTCTGCCCATCGTGTTCGTCTGGATCGTTGAGCTGCACCACGCCGGCGGGCTCTTCACCGCCGACGCCTCGCTCTCGGGCATGGCGCCCGTGCTGGGCGTCATCTGCCTGTTCGCCGCACTCGCGACCATCGTCTTTCTGCGCGCAACCAGCCGCGCCCTCAAGTGCGCGACGCTCATCGCGAGCGCGCTGCTGCTCGTCCTGACGGCGACGCTGCTCATCGACCCCAGCGGCGGCATGATGACGCTCGGCGGCCGCGCCGTCATCCTGGTGGCGTTCCTCCTGAGCCCGGCCCTCGTCGCGCGGCACGCCTGACGCGTTGGTGGCGCAAGCGTCCGCCCGCACCGTCGGGCCGGGCCGGCCGCAGCCGCGCCGCCGGTGCTACGATGCGGCGTGCCCACGCTCTACTTCGAGACTGACAGCACCGAACCGTGCCCTGCGCCCGCCTTCGCCGGGCCGACCGACGTGCTTGTGTACTTCCTCTCCCTGGCCTTCTCGACGCGTTACGGCGCCCAGCACGACCTCTCGCGCCTGGCCCTGTTGCTGCGCGGCGAGCGCAAGATCGACATCGAGCCGCTGACGACCTTCGCCGACCGCGACGTCGAGGTCGAGGCGGACGCGCGCGAGCTGGAGCGCGTCTGGCAGGACGCGGCGCCGCTGGCCGAGACGCTGCGCTGCGTGAACGAGGCGTTGGACTCCGCCGACGAGCGCATCGACGCCCTGACCGCCGGCGCGCCGGACCTCCGGGCGCGGCTCGGCGACCTGCAGCAGATGGCCGCCTGGGCGGCGGAGCGCGGGGCGCGCGTCCGCCTGTCGTTCGCGCTGTGATCGCGCCCGCCACGCGCGCGCGCACGGCGATCGGCCGCTCCTTCGCGGCGCACCCGCTGGCGCTCGATGCGGCGCTGATCCTCGCGGTCACCGCGGTCGCGGCCGTGCTACGGCTCGTGAAGCTCGGCCAAATCCCGTACGGCGTGCACAGCGACGAGGCGCAGGTCGGCACCGACGCGCACCGCATCCTCAGCGAAGGCTGGATCGGCGTCTACACGCACGCCGCGCTCGGCCAACCCTCCGGGCACGCGTACCTGACGACGCCTTCGATCTGGCTGCTCGGCGACACCGCGTTCGCGCTCCGCCTGCCGCTGGCGCTCGTCGCGCTGGCGGCGGTGCCGCTGCTGTACCTGCTGGTGCGTGTGTCGTTCCGCCGCACCGAGGCTTTCTTCGCGGCGGCGCTGCTGGCCGTCTCCTACTGGCACCTGTTCTACAGCCGCGTCGCGCACTGGTCGATCTCGTACGGCACCGTGCTGCTGGCCGTGCTGCTGTGCATCATGCTCGGGCTGCGCTCCGGCCGATGGTGGTGGTACCTCGCGGCCGGCGTGCTGCTCGGGCTCGGCATCTACACCTACAACATCTACCCGATCGCCGTCCTCGCGGTCGCCGCATTCCTCGCGATCATGACGGTGCGCGTGCTGCTGGCCGACCGCCGGCGCGGGGACGCGGCCGACTCGCCGGCCGCCGGCCAGTCCAGCCTCGCGCCTCCAGCCTCCAGCGTTGCGCCGCTGCGCCTTCCGGCGCGGCGCGCGTGGTTCGGCTCGCTCGCGCTCCTGTGGGCGGCTGCGTTCATCGTCGCGTTACCGATGCTGGTCTACCTGAGCAACCCGGATGCGTACTACTGGCAGCACTTCAACAACTACGAGGGTGTGCGTATCACGCGCACGCCGGAGTTCGCCCGCGCCGGCACCTGGGGACGCATCGAGCTGATCGCCGGCCAGGCGAAATTCTTCGCCTCGGCGTACGCCTGGGCGGGGCGCAAGGACTACGTCGACGGCAACGGGCTGCGGCCGGTGTTCGACCCGCTCACCCTGCTGCTCATCGCTGGCGGGATCGTGCTCGCCTGGCGCTACCGCCGCGAGCCCATGGTCCTTGCCGCGCTCTGCGGCTTCTCGATCGTGCCGCTCCCCGCGGTGCTCCAGCAGGGCTCGATCATGCGCGAGCCCGTGGCGGCAGCGCCGTACGCGATGTTCCTCGCCGCGCTGCCCCTCGCCGCGCTCTGGCGCGCGGCCACGCGCGTGCGAGGCTGGGTCCGGTTCGTGCCGGCGGCCGCGGCGTGCTTCGCGCTCGCCGTCATCGGCGCCATCACGGTGCACGACTACTTCTGGACGCTGCGCAGGGACCCCTGGATCCGCACGATCTACTTCTCGCAGATGACCTCGGCGAGCGAATACATGCGCCGGCTTCCCGCGGGCACGTACGTCTACTTCTACAGCGACCGCGCGCCACTGAGCCTGGAAACGCGCCAGTTCCTCGCGCCCGACATCAAGGGTGAAGACCGCTCGGCGGAGTTCGCCGGGGTCGAATCGATCCCGGCATCGCCGCGGCGCCCGTCGGCGTTCGTGCTGCTCGGCCCGTACGAGGAGCTGCTCCCGCAGATCGAGGCACGATTCCCGGGCGGGCACGCGCGCGTCGTGACGCGCGACGGGAAGTTCGAGTTCGCGGCGTACGAGCTCCCCGCCAGGCGCTGAGGCCTTCAGGAAACGGTGCTACTGGCCGCCGGTGTGCGCCGGCGCAAGTGCGCCGCGCGTGCCGCCGGCCTCCGGCGCGACGCCCGTCGTGCTCCACTCGAGGAGCATCGACCCCCACGCAAGGCCTCCGCCGAAGCCGCAGAGGGCGACGCGCGAGCCCTCGTGCAGCCGCCCTTCCTCCGCCGCCTCGCAGAGCGCCATCGGGATCGAGGCGGACGACGTGTTGCCGTACTTCTGGACGTTCACCATCGCGCGCTCTGGTGGCAGGCCGAGCGCCTTCGCGACGCCCTGGATGATGCGCAAGTTTGCCTGGTGCGGCACCAGCAGCTCGATCTCGCCGGCGCTGAGCCGCGCGCCCGCGAGCGTCTCGCGGACGGCGCCGGTCATGGCGTGGACGGCAAACTTGAAGATCGCCGGGCCGTCCATGCGGATGTAGCACGCGAGCGGCCCCTTGCCCTCCGCGTCGCGCGGGCCGCACGGCCCATCCGCGTACAACTGCTTCGCCCTGGCGCCGTCGCTGTGCAGCACGAACGCCAGCGGCCCGCCGAACTCCGCCGCTTCGAGCACGAGCGCACCGGCCCCGTCGCCGAAGAGCACGCAGGTGCCCCGGTCCTCCCAGTCGACGATCCGCGACAGCACCTCGGCGCCGATCACCAGCACCCGCCGCACGCCGCCGGCGGCGATGAACTGCGTGGCCGTGGCGAACGCGGACATGAAGCCCATGCACGCCGCGTTCACGTCGAAGGCGCCCGCCCGCCGGGCGCCCAGCCCGTCCTGCACGAGCGAGGCCACGGACGGGAAGAGCCCGTCCGGCGTCGTCGTCGCGCAGATCACGAGGTCGATGTCCCCGGCATCCAGACGCGCCCGCTCGAGCGCGATGCGCGCCGCCGCGAGCGCGAGCGTGCTCGTCGTCTCGTGCGGCGCGGCGATGTGGCGCTCGCGGATGCCCGTGCGGTCGACGATCCACTGGTCCGACGTCGCCACCATCCGCTCGATGTCGGCGTTCGTGAGCACCTGTTCGGGCACATAGTGCCCCAGTCCGGCGATGCGGGAGTGGATCAAGCTAACTCCGTCCAGCCCGCATCCTGCGGGCCGTCCGAGTATAGCATCGGCGCGTTCAGAGGTCGCCGGCCGAGGCGCTCCGGGGCGGGCCGCGGCGGTATCCGGGCAACCACCAACTGTGACCGTCCGGGCGTGAACTGTAGACTACCCGCATGCTCGCGGCCTTCGACATCGGCAACACGAACATCACCATCGGCGTCTTCGACGGCGAGGAGGTGTGCGCGACGTGGCGCCTGGCGACTGACATCGAGCGCCTCTCCGACGAGTACGCCGTCACCGTCCTCGGCCTCCTCGCCACCGCCGGCATCCCGACAGCCGCCATCGGCGACGCCGTGATGGCGAGCGTCGTGCCGGACCTCGTGCCGGTCTTCGAGCATCTCCTCCAGCGCTACTTCCGCATCGAGCCGGTGGTCGTCGACACGGGCACGCGCACCGGCGTGCGCATCCTCTACGACAACCCGCGCGAGGTTGGCGCCGACCGCATCGTCGACGTCGTCGCGGCGACGCACCTGTACGGCCCGCCGCCGCTGATCATCGTGGACTTCGGCACCGCCACGGTGTTCGACGCCGTCAACGCCGAGGGCGACTACCTTGGCGGCGCCCTCGCGCCCGGCATCGGCATCGCGTCGGAGGCGCTGTTCGAGCGGGCGGCCAAGCTCTACCGCGTCGAGCTGGAGCGCCCGAAGAGCGCCATCGGCAAGAATACCGTGGCCGCGATCCAGTCCGGCACGCTGTTCGGCTATGTGGGGCTGATCGAGGGTATGGTCGCCCGCTTCCAGAAGGAGCTGGGCGGCACGGCGCGCGTCATCGCCACCGGCGGCTGGGCGGAACGTCTCGCGCGCGAGACGCGCGTGTTCGACGTCGTCGACGAGAACCTCACCCTTACGGGGCTGCGGCTGATCCACAAGATGCAGCGCGGCGGACGGGACTGACATGCTCCAGGGAAAGCGCATCGTCCTCGGCGTCTGCGGCAGCATTGCCAGCTACAAGGGCGCCGACGTCGCGAGCAAACTCACCCAGGCGGGCGCGCTCGTCGACGTCATCCTTACCGCGGCGGCACAGCGCTTCGTCTCGCCGCTGACGTTCCGCGCGCTGACGCAGCGCCCCGTCTACACGGACATGTTCGACCCGCAGTCCCCCATCGCCGAAGAGCACGTCGAGCTGGCACGCGCCGCGGACGCCGTGCTCATCGCGCCGGCGAGCGCCACGACGATCGTCCGGCTGGCGTACGGCCTCGCCGACGACATGCTGACGCTCACCGCGCTCGCGACGACCGCGCCGCTGCTCATCGCACCGGCGATGGACGCCCAGATGTGGGAGCACCCCGCGACGCGCGCCAACGTCGCCACCCTGCGCGACCGCGGTGTGATCGTCGTCGGCCCGGATGAGGGTCGCCTGGCGAGCGGCCACCGGGGCGCCGGCCGGCTCGTCGAGACCGGCATGCTGCTCGGGGCGCTGTCACGGGCGCTCGGCGCGCGCGGCGACTTCGCCGGGCGCAAGGTCGTCGTCAGCGCAGGCGGCACGCAGGAGCCGCTCGACCCCGTGCGCTACATCGGCAACCGCTCCTCGGGCAAGATGGGCTTCGCGATCGCCGAGGCGGCGCGCGACCGCGGCGCGCAGGTGACGATCGTCAGCGGCCCGGCGGCGCTCGCGACGCCCTACGGCGTGCGGCGCATCGACGTCGGCACGACAGCCGAGATGGCCGCGGCGATCGAGCGCGCGACGGCGGACTGCGACGCGCTGATCATGGCGGCGGCGCCAGCGGACTTCCGCCCGGCGCAAGCGGCGGACCAGAAGATCAAGCGCTCGGCCGAGGGGCTGACCGTCGACCTCGTGCCCAACGACGACATCCTCGCCGGGCTGGGCGGCGGCTTCATCAAGGTGGGCTTCGCCGCGGAGACGCAGGACATGCGCGAGAACGCACGCGCGAAGGTCGCGCGCAAGGGGCTCGACCTCATCGCCGCCAACGACGTCGGGGCGCCCGGCGCCGGCTTCGGCACTGAGACCAACCTGGTGACGCTGATCGACGCGGCGGGCAACTGCGAAGAGCTGCCGCTGCTGTCCAAGTACCAGGTCGGCCACCGCATCCTCGACCGCGTCGCCGCCCTGCTGGCCGCGCGCGGCTGATCCGCGGCCGCGCGGCAAACGCCTCGCTGCCGGCGGCGGACGCGCTCCGCTTCAGCCCGGCATCCGTCCCACCACCCCGGAGGTTGTCCGCCGGCCGGCATCGTCCCCTTGATGGCGGACGGAGCAGCCCGGCCGGGCCGCCGCACACTCGGGCGCTGTGGCAGCGGTCGACAGCAGGGCAAGAACTTCAACCGCATCGGCGTCCGTCGGGCTGCTCCGTCGCACATCTCGTCCCGCATCCGCCGCCCCTCCCGGGGCGCCAGGCGCGGTAGACGGGGGCATCATGCGTCCTCGCGGCGCCCCGTACCGGACGCGCGCCCGGCGCGAAGCCCACGCGTAGCCGACGCGATGCGGTCGCACCTCGCCAGCCGCCGGCGGGACGTGCGGTCTGGGGCACGGGGACTCGCAGGTGGGGCGGCTGGAAGGGGCGCTGCTTGCCGCGCCCCGCGCCTCAGCAGCGACCGGCGGAGCATGCCAGTTACTAGCCGCAGGCGATGAGCAGCACGGGCAGCCGCGAGCGCCACAGCACCTCTTCCGCGATGCTGCCCGTGTCGCGCCGCGCAAAGTTGCTGAGCTTGCGGGTCGCCATGGCGATGACGTCGGGGCGGAGATCGAGCGCGGCGCGCAGGATCTCCTCGACGGCCTCGCCGCACACGACCTTGCCCTGGGCCTCCACGCCGAGCGCATCGAACTCCTCGATGTGGCGCTCGACGTAGCGCTCGTTGGCGGAGCGCACGGCCTGCGGGGTCGAGGTGCCGGGCACCAGGACGTCGGCGTCGCCGGCGCGTCTGGCGATGGGGCGGTGGTGCTCGGGGTGGGGCAACTGGGCGCCCGTCATAGGCTCCACCAGCAGCAGATCCACCCGGCTTCCCAGGCGCCGGGCGAGCTCCGCCGCGGCCGGCACCACGGACGCCGAGCCGTGGCTGCCATCGATTGGTACCAGCATGCGTTCGTACATCCCAATACTCCGACTCAGGCGTGCACGAAGGTATCTTCGGCAGGCACGCCAGAACCTCGATACCACCCGGGCATGACCGGCCGATTTTTCTGGCAGCGTTCCCAGCCACCACGGGCGGGCCCTGCCCCCTCGCAGGTCTCGCCCCGCCCCGCCGGCACGCGGCGGCGCCAGGACGCGCACCGCGGTAGAGTGGAAGCGGACGGCCAACGCAAGAGGGGAGACCAGCAGGGTGAGCATGAAGGCACAGCTCTCGGACGATCTGAAGGACGCCATGCGGGCGCGCGACGAGCTGCGCCGCAACGTCCTCCGTAGCGTGCTGACCGCGATCAGCAACGCCGAGATCGCGCGGGTGAACGTGAAGGACGCCTCGGCATCCCGCAGCGAGCTCGCGGACGCCGACGTGTTCGATGTACTGCAGAAGCAGGCGAAGCAGCGCCGGGAGAGCGCCGAAGAGTATCGCAAGGCGGGGCGCGTGGATCTCGCCGACCTCGAGGAGGCCGAGGAGGCGATCATCGTCGGCTACCTGCCGCAGCAGCTCAGCCGCGAGGAGATCGCCGCCGCTGTGCGCGCCGTCATCGCCGAGACCGGCGCGAGCGGCGCGCGAGACAAGGGCAAGGTGATGCCCGCGGCGATGGCGCGCCTGCGGGGCCGCGCCGACGGCCGCACGGTCAACGAGGTGGTGACGGAGCTGCTCGCGGTCGGCACGTAACCAACATCCGACCCCTCACATCAACCATCCAACCCCTCACTCCCGGACGATTGCGGGCCAGCGGTCCGCCCACGGCGCCGCCGCCTCGAGCTGCGACGCCACCTGGAACAGCACGTCCTCGCGCCCGTAGGCGGCGACGAGCTGCACGCCTACGGGCAGGCCATCCGCGGTCCAGTGCAGCGGCAGCGACATCGCCGGCTGGCCGCTGAAGCTGTACGGCGGCGGGAAGGTGCCCGCATCGACGGCGCCGCCAGTTGAGCCGAGCGGCCACGCCGGTTGCCGCAGCGTCGGCGTGACGAGCAGGTCGTGCCCTTCGGCCCACCACTCGTGCATCACGCGCGCGACGCGGTCGAAGGCGGCGCCGGCATCGACGTACCGCAGCGCGGACACCTTCGCCGCCTCTTCGGCGGTGATCAGCGGCTGGTCGACGTCCGCATGCGTCAGCTCGCGCCCGGCGACCTTCGCGAGCCAGCGGAACTGCGTGTAGCGCGCGACGGCACTGACGACGGCAAACTGCGGCGCCAGATCGAACATGCCATCGAGCGCGGGCGGGTGCGACTCCTCGACCTCGTGCCCGAGCTCCGCCAGCAGCGCGCCGGTGCGCTCGACCGCGGCGACGCACGCGGGGTCGACCGGCATGCCGCTGGACACGTCGCGCGTGAGCAGCCCGACGCGCAGGGGCCGCTCGGGTGGGCGCAGCTCGTCGATGTACGGCCCCGCGTTCGCCGGCGCGACCCACGGGTCGCCGCGCCCGGGGCCGCCGACGGCATCGAGCACGCCCGCGAGGTCGCGGACGCTTCGCGCCAGCACGAACTCCGTCCAGACGCCGGCCGGATCCGGCTGTTCGGCGGGCGTCTCGTGTGGCATGCGCCCGCGTGACGGCTTCAGCGTCGCGACGCCGCAGCACGCCGCCGGGTAGCGGAGCGACCCGGTGGCATCGCCGCCGTGGGCGAGCGCCGTCATGCCGGCGGCGACCGCGGCCGCCGAGCCGCCGCTCGACCCGCCGGCGCTGCGGTCGAGCTGCCACGGGTTGCGCGTCGGCCCGAAGGCTGAGGGCTCGGTCGTGATGCCCGCCGACAGCTCGGGCACGTTGGTCTTGCCGGCGAAGATGAAACCGGCGCGGCGGAAGCGCTGCGCCAGCTCCGTCGTGCGCGTCGAGCGATAGCCAAGGTCCCGCAGCACTCGCGTGCCAAGGTAATAGGGCGTGCCCTCGACCTCCAGGCACGCGTCCTTCAGGAGCAGCGGCACACCGGCAAACGGCGCGTCAGCGGCGCGCGCGTCATCGACCTGCCGGCGCGCGTCTTCGAACATCGGCGTGATCACGGCGTTGATGCGCGGGTTGAGCCGCTCGATGCGACCGATTGCCTGCTCGACGAGCTCGCCCGCCGTCACGTCGCGCGCGCGGACGAGTGCTGCCTGCGCCGTGGCATCGAGCTGCCAGATCTGGTCGAGGTCCATCGTGTGTCAGCCTACCGCAGCGGTTGCGGTGTCCGGCCTCTCCAACCTCGGACTTCCAATCTCCAGCATCCCATCTGTGCCCATCTGCGACATCTGTGGTTCGGTCGCGCTCTAACCGCCTCCAGCGATCACGGCTTCGTACTCCACCGACGAGTCGCGCACGACCTGCGCGATGCCGCCGCCTGCGAAGCGCAGCACCCAGGCGCTGAGCACGAGAAAGGCCAGCGCGGATGCCACCATCACAGCCGGCAGGCCGAAGGCAACCGCCGCGCCGGAGGCAACGAGGCCCGCAAGCGGCATGCTGCCCGTGAAGGTGATGCCGTGCAGCGACATCACCCGGCCGCGGAAGCGCGCTGGCGTCGACTCCTGGATCATCATCTGGATCAGGCCGAGCTGCGACGAGAACGAGAACGACGCCAGGCCCGACGCCGCGATCGAGAGCGCCGGCGAGCGCGAGAGCGCGAGCACCACCAGCGCGACGGGCGCCGCCAGCGCCCCGGACCAGATGCGCGCCTCCCGCCACCTGTCCGCCCACCAGATCAGCAGCAGCGCGCCGAACATCGACCCGACGCCGGCCGCGGCCATCAGCAGGCCCAGCACCGTCGCGCCCTGGCCCAGGACGTCGGTCGCGTAGTACGGCATCAGCACGGCGATGCTCGGGAAGACGAACGTCGTGTTCAGGCCGGTCAGCACGAGCATGGCCCGGAGGTTCGGACGGCCGCGCGCGTGCCCGATGCCCTCGCGCAGCCCTTCGAGCGCGGACATGCGGCGCTCACCCTCCGCGAGCGCGCGGGGCCGGTGCTTGATCAGCAGCAGGCTAAGGATGACGGCGAGGAAGCTGGCCGCGTTCAGGAAGTACGCCGCCGAGAAGCCAACCGCCGCGATCACGATGCCCGCGATGGCGGGCCCGATCATGCGCGTGCCGTGGAACGTCGACGAGTTCAGCGCGACGACCTGCCCGATCTTCTCGGGCGGCACGAGCTCCGGCAGCAGCGCCTGGTAGGCCGGCATGTCGTACCCGATGGCCACGCCGAGCCCCAGCGCGACGACGACGAGCATCCAGAACGTCAGCGCGCCCGACAGCACCAGCAGCCCGACGATGGCCGCCGCCAGCGCCATCGCGGCCTGCGTGGCGATCAGGATCAGCCGCTTCTCGGCCCGGTCCGCCAGGACGCCGCCGAAGAGCATCACGACGAGGCTCGGCGCCATGTTGGCGAAGCTGATGATGCCGAGGGCGAACGGCGAGTTCCAGAGCGTCAGCACGACGATGCCCTGCGCGATCACCTGCATCCACGTGCCGATGAGCGACACCGCCGAGCCGAGCCAGATCAGCCGGAAGTCGCGCTCCGCCAGCACCGAGACGGAGGCGGGGAGCGCGATGCGGAATCGCGAGGCCGGCGGCGGAAGCTCGGTGGTCGCCATGGGTAACGGGGAAGGATAGCAGGCGGTATGCCTGAGCCTGGACGCCGGGGCAACAGGAGGCGGGCCGTCGCTGTGGCCGCGGCGCTTCAGCTCCGCCGGTTCGCTCCACGGCACGCGAAGGGCGCGGCGAGCAGCGCCCCTACTCGTCGTCCAGCGAGGCGCGGTCGACCACGCAGACGGTGTGCCCCTCCGGAGCGCGGGCGAAGAAGCCGCCGCCGGCAGCGCCGCCGGTATCCATCTCCACCACATCGCAGCCGCCGCGCAGGAAGTGCTCGCGGGCGCCCTCGAGATCGGCCGTGCTGAAGAGCAGGTACGGCGGCAGGCCGGCGTAACCGCCGCCGGTGTCCACGGCGAGCGCCAGGCCGTCGGAGAGCGCGTAGAACCGCACCTCGCCCGCGCCGGCCGCCGGCTCCAGGCCGAGCATGTGCTCGAAGAAGTGCGCCGCCTCTTCGGCGTCCTGCGTGCCGTAGGCGATCACCCCTTCGAACTCGAGCAGCCCGTCACTGACCACCGTTGCCTCCGCCTGAACGCAGCGCCCGCGCGACCTCTGGGGAACGATAGCGGCCCGCCCGCGTTGACACCATCGGCCGGGCTTCGTTACGCTGCGGCTGCATCATGACATCGATCATCCGCCGCATGGGAGCTGGACGCGGGCCACGCCGCTAGGGACGGGGGTTGGCGGATCGCTTCCCAGCGCGCCACGGCCGTCCGGCGGCCGTGGCCGTTTTGTGTTCGGGACATCACCGCCGCCCGGGGGAGCTTCAGCCGCGGCCCGGCCGCGCAAAGACGAAGCCGTAGCTCCGTCCATCAGGAGACGACCATGACCACTGAAGTCGGCGACCCCTACCTGGCCGAGGTCGAGCGCACCGACCCCGAGATCCATCGGCTGATCAAGGCCGAGGAGCAGTACCAGGTCGACAGCATCCGCCTGATCCCGTCCGAGAACTACACCTCTCGCGCCGTCATGGAGGCGACGGGCTCGGTGCTGGCGAACAAGTACTCCGAGGGCTACCCGGGCAGGCGCTACTACGAGGGCCAGCGCAACGTCGACGCGCTCGAGACGCTGGTGCAGGAGCGCGCGAAGGGGCTCTTCGGCGTTGAGCACGCAAACGTGCAGCCGTACTCCGGCTCGCCGGCGAACCTGGCCGTCTACTACGCGCTGCTCGAGCCCGGCGACAAGATCATGGGCCTGGCGCTCCCGCACGGCGGCCACCTGACGCACGGCTGGGACGTCAGCGCCACCGGGCGCTTCTGGACCTCGGTGCGCTACGAGGTCGACCCGAAGACGCACCTCATCGACTACGACCGGGTGCGCGAGATCGCGATGACCCAGCGGCCAAAGATCATCGTCGCCGGCGCGACCGCGTACCCGCGGCTGTACGACTTCGCGACGTTCGGCGAGATTGCGAAGGAGGCCGGCGCCTACTTCCTCGCCGACATCTCGCACATCAGCGGGCTCATCATCGCCGGCGTGCACCCGGATCCCGCGCCGTACGCCGACGCGATCATGACGACCACGCACAAGACGCTGCGCGGCCCGCGCGGCGCGATGATCCTGTGCAAGCAGGAGCACGCCGAAGCCATCGACAAGGCGGTGTTCCCGGCGCTGCAGGGGGGGCCGCACGAGAACACGATCGCCGGCATCGGCGTCGCGCTGCGCGAAGCGTCGACGCCGGACTTCCGCGCGTACGGCTGCCAGATCGTCGCCAACGCGAAGGCGATGGCGGCGGAGCTGCGCGAGCGCGGCTTCGACCTGATCACCGGCGGCACCGACAACCACCTGATCCTGATCGACCTTACCGGCAAGAAGGTGATCGGCAAGAAGGCGGCAAAGGCGCTCGACCGGGCGGGGATCGTCGGCAACTACAACACGATCCCCTTCGACCCGCGCAAGCCGTTCAGCCCGAGCGGCCTGCGCATCGGCACGCCGTCGGTGACGACGCGCGGCATGAAGGAAGAGGAGATGCGCCAGATCGCCCGCTGGATGGACGAGGTGGTGGCGCACGTCGACGACGGCGACGCGCTCGACCGCATCGCCGGCGAGGTACGCGACTTCTGCCGCGGCTTCCCGGCGCCGGGCATGCACGTGGTGTGAAGCCGGCGAGGAACCGCAGCCCTACCCGGAGAGTGTCGCGGCCCTCGTCTCCCGGGCCTAAGTCCTTGGTTCCTGGTCCTGGTCCCGTCGGAGCGTAACCATGCGGTACATCGTGTACGGGGCGGGGGCGGTTGGCGGCGTCATCGCGGCGCGGCTGCATCAGCACGGGCAGGAGGTCGTGGCGATCGCGCGCGGCGCGCACCTCGGCGCCATGCGCGCGCGCGGCCTCACGCTCGAAACGCCGGATGAGACGCTGACGCTGCCGGTTGTGGCTGCCGGACACCCATCCGAGATCGCGTTCCGCGACGGCGACGTCGTGCTACTGACGATGAAGACGCAGGACACAGAGCGCGCGCTCGACGACCTCCGCGCAGCGGCGGGCAACGCGGTGCCCGTCGTGTGCGCGCAGAACGGCGTCGAGAACGAGCGGCTCGCGCTGCGGCGGTCCGCGCGGGTCTATGGCATGCTGGTGATCCTGCCGGCCACCTACCTGGAGCCCGGCATCGTCCAGATCCACGCCGGCTCGAACGGCATCCTCGACTGCGGGCGCTATCCCGCCGGCGACGACGTACTGGCCGCGGAGATCACGGCCGGCCTGGAAGCCGCCGGCTTCAGCGCGCACCCGGTCGCCGACATCATGCGCTGGAAGTACGGGAAGCTGCTCTCGAACCTCGGGAACGCGCTCCAGGCGGCCATCGGCCTCGGCGTCTTCGGGTTCGAAGCGGCGCGCGACGCCGGCGTCGGCGACGTGCTCGCCCAGCTCCATGACGAAGCCACCGCCTGTTACCGCGCGGCCGGCATCGCCTGGGCATCCGACGAGGAGATGGACGCGCGGCGGCAGGACGCGCTCCGCCTGCGGCCGGTCGGCGGGAAGCCGCGTGGCGGCGGCTCGACGTGGCAGAGCGTCGCGCGTGGCGCCGGGTCGGTCGAGACCGACTTCCTGAACGGCGAGATCGCGCTCCTCGGACGGCTGCACGGCGTGCCGACGCCCGCGAACGCCGCGCTCCAGCGCATCGCGCAGCGGCTCGTGCGCGAGCGACTGGCGCCCGGGAGCATCTCCCCGGACGAGCTGCGGCGCGAGATCGCGGCGGCGGCTGCCTCCGCATAGTGGCGCCCCGGGCGCGCGTTGCCCGCCCAGCGGCCGATTCTTATGATGCAGCGATCCCCCACCGCATTCCCGCCGCGCTGAGGGCCAACGAGGAGAGGACACCCCGCATGGAAGTCCGTGTCATTTCAGGCGACATCGCGAACGTGCAGACGCCGTGCGTCGTCGTGAACCTGTTCCAGGGCGCCGGCTCACCGGGCGGCGGCACCGGCGCGGTCGACCGGGCCCTCTCCGGGATGATCTCGGAACTGATCGCCTCGGGCGACATCCGCGGCAGATGGTGCGAGATGACGCTGCTGCACACCGTCGGCCGCGGCACCGCGGCGCCGCGGGTGCTGGTCGCCGGGCTCGGCAAAAGCGAAGAGTTCACGGTCGACCGCGTACGGGACCTGAGCGCGAACATCGCGCGCTTCTTGCGCGGCAAGCGGATCACGGACGCCGCGACGATCACGCACGGCGCGGGCATCGCCGGGCTCGACCCGGCAGCGTGCGCGCAGGCGATCGCCGAGGGCACGGTGCTGGGACTGTACCGCTTCGAGCAGCACAAGAAGGCCGACGAGGACGCCGGCGAGCTGCGGACGCTGACGATCGTCGAGCACGACCAGGCGAAGATCGATGCGCTGACGGAGGCAGCCGCCCGCGGCGTCATCGTCGCCGAGGCGGCGAACTTCGCGCGCGACCTCGCGAACGAGCCCTCGAACGTCCTGACGCCCACGGAGTTCGCCGCGCGCGCGGAAGCGATGGCGCAGGCCGAGGGCCTCGGCTGCCGCATCCTCGACCGCGAGGAGTGCGCGCAGATGGGCATGGGCGGCTTCCTCGGCGTCGCGAAGGGGAGCCAGCAGCCGCCGAAGTTCATCGTGCTGACGTACAAGGGAGCCGGCGACGAAAAGCCGCTCGGCCTGATCGGCAAGGGGATCACCTTCGACACCGGCGGCATCTCCATCAAGCCGGCCCAGGGCATGGAGGAGATGAAGGGCGACATGTCGGGCGGCGCCTGCGTCATCGCCGCGATGCGGGCGATCGCGCGCCTGAAGCCGCGGATCAACGTGACGGCGCTCGTGCCGGCGACGGAGAACATGCCCGACGGCAACGCCACCAAGCCCGGCGACGTGCTGACCGCGATGAACGGCAAGACAATCGAGGTGATCAACACCGACGCCGAAGGGCGCCTGATCCTCGCCGACGCGCTGGCCTACGCGTGCCAGCTCGACCTCTCGCCGCTCGTCGACGTCGCGACGCTGACCGGCGCCATGTCGATCGCGCTCGGCGACGTCGCCTACGGCCTCTTCACCAACGACGACGCCTGGGCCGCGCGCGTGCGGGCGGCGTCTACGCGCGCCGGCGAGAAGTGCTGGCAGATGCCGATGTTCCCGGAGTACCGTGAGGCGATCAAGAGCGACGTCGCGGACATGAAGAACTCCGGCGGGCGCAACGCCGGCTCGATCTTCGCGGCGTTCTTCCTCAAGGAGTTCATCGACGGCCGCCCGTGGGCGCACCTGGACATCGCCGGCGTCGACTTCTTCGACAAGGAGAAGGGTGTGCGGGTGAAGGGCGCGAGCGGCATCCCCGTGCGGACGCTGGTGGACCTGGCGCTGGACCTGGCCGCGCGGCCCGGCGGGTAGCGTGCGCTACGAATACGACACAGATGCTGACGCGATCTACATCTACCTCTCGGACGAGCGCTACGCATTCGGGGAGGATCTCGGCAGGGAGCGCCGCGTCGACTACGCCGCTGACCGCACGCCGATCGGCGTCGAACTCACCTGCGTGAGCCACGGAGTCGACGTGAGCGATCTCCCGGCCCGCGAGGAGATCAGCGAGCTGCTCGCGCGGCTCAACATCAAGGTCTACGCCTGACGCTGGAGGCAAGAGGATCGCATCAGGCCGTGGCGCCATCCTCGAACACGTCCCCAGACTTGACCCCCACCGCCGCGGCCCACTCGCCCGCCGGCATCTTCTTGCCACCGGCGGGCTGCACCCGCTGCACGTGCAGCGTGCCGCCGTCGAGCGCGATGTCTACGCCGCCCGCCGTGACGGCGAGCAGCGTGCCGGGCGCGGCGCCGGGGTCGCCGCCGGTCATGCGCGCGTCGAAGATGCGCACCTGCCCGCCGCGGAAGCGGGCGTGCGCGCCTGGCGTCGGGTTGGAGCCGCGGATGACGTTGTAGAGCTGCCGCGCCGGCAGCGACCAGTCGATGCCGCTGTTCGCGTCATCGGCCGGCGGCTCGTACGTGGCCTGCGACTCGTCCTGCGGGATCCGTGGCGCCTTGCCCTCGCGCACCAGGCGCACCGCCTCGACGAGCGCATCGACGCCGAACGCGAAGAGCCTGTCGAAGTACAACGAGCCGACCGTGTCATCGGGGCCGATCTCGACCTGCTTCTGCAGCAGAACCGGGCCGGTATCGATGCCCGCATCGACCCAGAAGACCGTCAGGCCCGTGGTCTCCTCACCGGCGCGGATCGCCCAGTGCATCGCGTTGATGCCGCGGTGCTTCGGCAACCGCGACGGGTGGTACTGGACCGTACCCAGCCGGGGCAGGTCGAGCACGCGCTGCGGCAGGATGTGCGTGACGAACGCCATCACGCCGAGGTCAGGCCTGGTCGCCGCGTAGGCGTCGAGCATCTCTGGCTTCTTGAGCTGCCCGGTCGGGAAGAGCGGCACGCCCGCCGACGCCGCGGCCGCCCACAGCGGGTCCGGTTTTTCGGGCCTGCCGGCCACCGACGAGACGGCAACGACCTCTTCGCCGGCGTCGCGCAGCGCACGGAACACCGCCTCGCCGAACGCCGCCTGGCCGATGAGCGCGATGCGCACTACGCCCCTTCCCCCATCTCACGCAGACGGCCCGCGACATCCATCGCTGCGTGCATCACGGCCACGACGGAGACGACATCCGCGTTCACCGTGTAGACGATCCGGTAGTTCTGGAAGAGGATCTCGCGCAACTCCTCGCGTGCGAATTCGGGCACCATCCGGCCCATGAGAGGAAAGCGTACGGCAGGGGCCATCGCCTCCATGATGCCAACGATCAGCGAGGCGGCCCGTTCGGGCGCTACTTGCGCCATATACTCCGCGATGATGCTTAGATGTCGGAGAGCTTCCGGCGTCCAGATGATTCGCGCCACGCGTCCACCCGATCCTTGAGTTCGGCGTGACTGATCCCCTCGCCTCTTGCCGCCTGTTCGAGACCGCGCAGGACGCTGGCCTTGAAGTGCATCTCGGCGAGCAGCGTGTCCATCGGGGCGTCGTCCGGCAGCCGTTCGAGCAGCTCAAGCAACTCTTGCTTCGCGGTCTTCATGTGTGAAGTATACCGGCACGGAAGAGATACGCGCCTGATCGCCCTCGGCCCGTCGCATCGGCACAATCACGCGCAGTCAGTAACCACCGACCGCCGACCACACGGCCCGGCCGCAGGCCGATCACGGGTACACGAGCTCGCGCTCGAGCAGCGAGCGCGCGATGACCACGCGCTGCACCTGGCTCGTGCCCTCCACGATCATCAATTGCCGCGCGTCCCGGTAGTGACGCTCCAGCGGGTGGTCCATCATGTAGCCCTGCGCGCCGAGCACCTGCAGCGCGTCGCTCGACACCTTGACGCCGACCTCCGTCGCGTACGTCTTCGCGATCGAGAGATACGCCGCGTGCTCGCGGCCGTACAGCCCCTGGTCGACGCGCCACGCGCCCTGGTACACGAGCAGCCGCGCCGCCTCGATCTGGATCGCCATATCCGCGAACATGAACTGGATCGCCTGCAACTCCGCGATCGGCTTCCCGAAGGCCTCGCGCTTGCGCGCGAACTCGAGCGCGTACGACATCGCGCCCTCGGCCAGCCCGAGGCCGCGCGCGCCGACGACGGGCCGGCAGGAGTTCAGCGTCAGCATCGCGTGGTTGAAGCCCTGGCCCTCCTCGCCGCCCACCAGGTTCTCGCGCGGGACGCGGCAGTCCTCGAACACGATGTCGGCCGTCGGCACGCCGCGGACACCCATCTTTCGGTCCTGCCCGGCGACGCGGAACCCCGGAGTCTTCGTCTCGACGATGAAGGCGGAGATGCCCTTCGCCCCCGGCGTGCCATTCGTCCGTGCGAAGGCGATCACGTAGTCGGCGACGGTGCCGCCGGAGATGTACATCTTCTCGCCGTTGAGCACGTAGTCGTCGCCGTCGCGCACGGCGCGGCTCTCGAGGTTCGCGGCATCGGATCCGTGGTCCGGCTCGGTAAGGCAGAACGCGCCCTTGATCGAGCCGCTCGCGATGCCCTCGCCGATCCATTTCTTCTGGCGCTCGTCGCCGCCGATCATCACCGGCTGCGAGGGCAGCGCCGAGAGCAGCAGCATCAGCCCGGAGGCGCAGCAGTACTTCGCCGCCTCCTCGACCGCCAGCGCCAGCGAGAGCATGCCGGAGCCGCTGCCGCCGTACGCCTGCGGGATCGTCAGCCCGGTCAGTCCGGTCTCCTTGAACGCCGCGAAGACGTCGTGCGGGTACTCCTGCGTCTCGTCGATCTCGGCGGCGCGCGGCGCGATCTTCTCCTTCGCGATCCGGCGCGCCGTCTCCTGGATCAGGCGATGCTCTTCGGAGAGGGTGAAGTCCATGGCGGCGCCTCGAATCAAGCTGATATCTGGACACGAAGAGGGTAACCGCGCCAGCGGCCCCGGCAAAGCCTCACCGACAGCCGACCACAGACATCGGCGCGCCTCAAGTCTGTTGTCTGTCGTCTGTCGTTTGTTGTCTGTTCTATGCCGGCGCGGGCGGCATCGCCCACAGTACCTGCTCGTGGGCGGCCTCGAAGCCGAGGCGTTCGAAGACAGCGCGCGCTTCCCCGTCGGCGGCGGTGCGGAGCCCGACGACGCCGCAGCCGGCTGCGGCGGCATCGCCGAGCGCGCGGGCCATCAGCGTCGCCTGTACGCGGCGGCGGCGCTGCGCCTTTAGCGTCGCCACGCCGTAGATGCCCGCGGTGCCGCCCTCGCACAGCAGGTGGAGGGTCGCCGCGGGCTCGCCACGCACGTACGCGATGTAGAAGGTGTGCCAGGACTCACTCATGCTGCTCAGGACCGCCGGGCGGAGCATCCGCCGCAGCCACGCGGGCGCCGGCGGCGGCGCGACGATGTCCCGCAAGGTGAGCGCGTCGTCCGCCGTCGCCACGCGCACCTCGACCTCGGGGTTCGTGCGGATCGCCGACACCTGCCCGCCGAACGCCATCGCCACGCTGCGTTCGAGCACGCGCAGCCCGCGCGCGAGCAGCGCCTCCTCGATGCCGCGTGGGCGGTCGAGCGGCGTCAGGCGCACGGCCGGCGCGCAGTCGTAGGCGCGCAGAAGCGAGAAGCCGATGTCCAGCAGGGCGTCGAGGCGCCGGCTGTCCGTCGTGAAGCTCTCGATGCAGTTCATGTCCTCGACCGGCGCGTCGGACGTCAGCGCGAGCGCGCCGCCGAGGTCGAGGTACTCGCCCCAGTGCGTGGCGCGCCGCAGCCGCTCGTTGTTGAGGATGCGCAGGGAGACCGCGGGGTCGAACGCCATGGGGGGAGTGTAGCGGCCTCGCGCGGCGCCGCGCGGCGTGCCCGTCGCCCGCGGGAGCAGCCCCCGGCCAACCGCCGGATCACCGCCCGCCGGGGGTCCTCGGCGCGCGGATGTTTTTCGCGCCATCGCCGCGCACCCGTTGACGTAGCGCGTGCAAGGGCAGATAATTGGGCCTGCCAAATTATTTTTTCCAAGATTCGGGGGTGAATCGATGGCAACGGCGACCAAAGTCAAGTGGAGCATGAAGGGCGACGCGCTGGGCGCGTGTAGCTGCGACTGGGGCTGTCCCTGCAACTTCGACGCGCCGCCGTCGAAGGGCTGGTGCGAAGGGGGGTACAGCTTTCACATCAATCGGGGGCATCACGGCGACACGAAGCTCGACGGACTCACGATCGGCTTCTTCGTGCACGCGCCGGCCGCGCTGCACCTCGGGAACGTCACCGGCTACCTGCTCGTCGACGAGAACGCGACGCCCGAGCAGCGCGCGGCCATCGGCACCGTCTTCGGCGGCGCGGCCGGCGGCCCGTTTGCGGCGCTGGCGAGCCTGCTCGTCAAGGTGATCGGCCCGGAGTTCGTGCCCGTCGACTGGCATCTCGATGGGCCGAAGAGCTACGCCCGCTTCGGCGACCGCGTGGAAATGCGGCTGGCGGTGATCAAGAACCCCGTCACCGGCGAAGAGAGCGGCTTTTCGCTGAAGATGACGAACGGACTGCTGACGAATCAGGCGGAGATCATGGCGTCGTCGGTCTACCGCGTCAACCATCCGGAGATGTCCTACGACCACTCGGGGCAGTACGGCGAGACGTTCAAGTTCGACTATTCAGGCGAGGGGTGACCGTGATCGCGTCGCTGGAAGCGTAGGGCGCACGGAAGTCCGGACATGCAGAAGGTCACTCCGTTCTTGATGTTCAGAGACCGAGCGGAAGAGGCGGTCAAGTTCTATGTGTCCGTGATCAGGAACTCCCAGATTGTGAGCATAGGACGCCCGGGAGGCGATGGGCCTGCCCTGATCACGTTCCGTCTCGACGGCCAGGAATTCATGGCGATGGACGGTGGCCCCCACTTCACGTTCTCGGAGGGCACGTCGCTCTTCGTCAACTGCGAGACGCAGGACGACATCGACCGGCTGTCGGCGACGCTCTCTGATGGTGGAGAACAGCAACCGTGCGGATGGGTCAGGGACAGATATGGCGTGTCATGGCAGATCGTCCCTTCCGCACTGGGCGAGTTGATGCAGGACGATGACCCGGAAAAGTCCAGGGCGGTGATGGAAGCCCTGCTCAAGATGAAAAAGATCGACATCAGTGCTTTGAAACAGGCGCATGCACACGGAGGCACAGGATGAACTGGCAACTGAGCGGCGAATACTTCGAGAACTGTAACTGCGACGTGGTGTGTCCGTGCCTGTTCTCGCCGGCGCCGCAGATGACCGCGCGGCCGACGCAGGGTGCGTGCGAAGTCGCATTCGCCTTTCACGTCGACCGCGGCGGCTACGGCGACACGTCGATCGCCGGGCTGAACGCAGCGCTCGCCATCCGCTCGCCGGGCGTCATGTCGGAGGGCAACTGGTCGGTCGCGGCGTACATCGACGAGCGCGCCGACGAGCGCCAGCGCGAGGCGCTCCAGGCGATCTTCACCGGCGCCGCCGGCGGCCCGATCGCCAACCTCGCGCCGCTGATCGCGAAGGTACTTGGCGTGAAGTCCGTACCCATCGCCTGGAACCAGGAGGGCATGCGCCGGTCGGTCGAGATCCCCGGCATCGCCCGCATCGCCATCCGCGCCATCCCTTCGGGCGCGCCCGACAGCGAGATCTGGGCCTCCAACGCGTCGCCGTTCGCGCCGACGGTCTCGCTGGCTGTGGGCGAAGAGGCAAGCACCTTCACGGACTACGGCATGCGCTGGGACAACTCCGGCAAGAACGGCCACTACGCGCCGATCAACTGGTCCAACTCCTGACCGGGGCGAGGGACGAGACGATGACGACGGCCGCCCCCGACTACCCGCTCCCGCGCGAGCGGAACCTCATCCTGGCGGCGCTGCTCGCGCTGTCCGCCGCCGCCTGGGCCACGCTGGTCTGGCAGTGGTCGATGTCCGGCGGCGATGCCATGGGACTGACGATGGGCATGACCGCGCCGCTCTTTCTCGCCATCTGGGTGGTGATGATGGTCGCGATGATGTTCCCGACGGCCGCGCCGATGATCCTGATGTTCGCGCGCGTGCAGGCGGGAAAGCGCGCCCGCGGACAGCAATTCGTGCCGGTCTGGGTGTTCGTCGCCGCGTACCTCGTCGTCTGGACGGCGTTCGGCGCCCTCGCCTACCCGACTGCGCTCGGCGCGCAGGCGCTCGCGGAGCGCAGCATGTGGCTGATGGACAATGGCCCGCGCATCGGCGGCGCCGTGCTGGTGCTCGCGGGCGTGTATCAGTTGACGCCGCTCAAGCGCGCCTGCCTCTCGAAGTGCCGCACGCCCATGACCTTCGTGATGACGTCCTGGCGCGACGGCGCGGCCGGCGCCTTCCGCATGGGCCTCGAGCACGGCGCCTACTGCCTGGGCTGCTGCTGGCTGCTCTTCGCGATCCTCTTCCCGCTCGGCGTGATGAACGTCGCCGCGATGGCGCTGATCACCCTGCTCATCTTCGCCGAGAAGTCGCTGCCGGTGGGCCGGCAGGCCGGCACGCTCGCCGCAGCCGCCCTTGTCGCCTACGGCGCGGTCGCGATCGTCGCCCCGGCGGCGCTGCCGACGATGCTGTGAGCGTTCCGCGCGCCGAACAACGGGCAGGAAGAGAGCACACAGAACACAGAACAAAGGACGAAGAACTACAGAAGGCGGGAAGCCCCTATCCCGTGAGCTCCGCCGCTTCCGCCTTCTCCAGCTCGAAGGCGCGGTGCAGCGCGCGCACAGCGTCCGCCACGCGGTCCTCGGGGACGATGCAGGTGATGCGGATCTCGCTCGTGGCGATGATCTCGATATTGATGCCGGCGTCGGACAGCGCCTTGAACATGCGCGCCGCGTACCCCGGCGCGCTCTGGATCCCCGTGCCGACGATGCTCACCTTCCCCATCCGCTCGTCGGCGATCACCTCCGCGGCGCCGATCTGCTGAGCCACCGCGCGGACGTGCGGCAGGGCGCGCGGCAGATCGCCCTTCGCGAGCGTGAAGGTGATGTCGGTGAGCTGCTCCTCGCTCGCGTTCTGTACGATCGTGTCGACCGACAGGCGCGCCTCCGCGAGCGGCGCGAAGATCTCGGCGGCGATCCCCGGCCGGTCCGGCACGTGGCGAACGGTGACCTTCGCCACGTCCAGGTCGTGCGCGATGCCGCGTACGCGGTTGAAGCCTTCCATATCGACGCCTCCGTGAATCAGCGTGCCGGGCTCATCCGTAAAGCTCGACGCCACAAGGATCGGGATGTTGTACACGGAGCCCAGCTCGACGGCGCGCGGCGCCATCACCTTCGCACCCTTGCTCGCGAGCTCGAGCATCTCCTCGTACGTGATGTCCTTGAGCTTCCGCGCCTCCGGCACGACGCGCGGGTCGGCGGTGTACACGCCGTCCACGTCGGTGAAGATCTCGCACTGCGCGCCGAGCGCGGCCGCGAAGGCGACGGCCGTCGTGTCCGAGCCGCCGCGGCCGATCGTCGCGACGTCCATCGTCTCCGTCAGGCCCTGAAAGCCGGCCACGATCACCACGCGCCCGCGCTCCACCTCCTCGCGCACGCGTTGTGGCTCGATCGCCAGGATGCGCGCGTTGCGATGCACCGAGTCGGTGCGCATCCCTGCCTGCGCACCGGACAGGCTGATGGCATCGACGCCGATCGTGTGCAGCGCCATCACCAGCAGCGCGCTGGACTGCGTCTCGCCCGTGCTCAGCAGCACGTCCATCTCGCGCGCGTGCGGCCGGTCGGCGATCTGGTGCGCGAGGGCAATCAGCTCGTCGGTGGTGTCGCCCATAGCCGACACCACCGCCACCACGCTGTCGCCGGCCTCGGCGCGCCGCTTGATGCGCCCGGCGACGTGCTTGATGCGCTCGGCGGTGGCCACGGACGTGCCACCGTACTTCTGTACGACCAGTGCCATCTCGGTCCCCGGTGTGCTGCGCGATTCTGGTTCGGGCGAAGCGCCGAGATCGTAGCGAATCGGCGGGTCTGGCGCATCGCGGGCCGCAGGTTGCACGCACGACCTCCGTCCTGTGACCGGCGACGATCCGTTACGCTCAGGCGTGGCGTTCGAGCGGTACTTCGAGGCGGTGGACTACCTCCAGCGGCAGCTCTGGCACGAGTTGCCGATCGTCCCCGTCGAGCGCGCGCTCCAGGCGCGGATCCGCACGCTCCTCGCGCACTTCGGCGACCCCCACCTGCGCTTCCCGGTCGTCCACGTCGGCGGCAGCGCGGGCAAGGGCTCGACCTCGACGATCACGGCCTCGATCCTCAACGCCGCAGGCGTGCGCACCGGCCTCTACACGTCGCCCCACCTGCAAACCTTCATCGAGCGCATCCGCGTCGGTGACCGGCTGATCGCGCCCGACGCGTTCGCCGACACCGTCCTCGCGCTCGACCCGCTCGTGCGCCGCATGCACATGCAAGTGCTCGACGGCATCGGCTTCGGGCGCCCGGCGCTCGTCGAAGTCGCATTCGCCGCCGGGATCAAGCACTTCGCCGACGCGCGCTGCGATGCGGCAGTCGTCGAGGTCGGCCTCGGCGGCCGCACCGACTGCACGAACGTCTTCGACGCGAAGGCGGTGACCGTCCTCACGAACGTCGACTACGAGCACCGCGAGCGGCTGGGCTGGTCGCTGCCGGCGATCGCGCGTGAGAAGACGGCGATCGTCCGCGGCGGCGAGACCGTCATCACCGGCGCGACGCGCGCCGAGGTGCTGCCGATCATCGCCGAGCGCTGCGCCGAGCGCGGCGCCGCGCTCTGGCGCATCGGCCACGAGATCCGGGCGCGCGTCGCGTGCGCCGGCGCGGACGGCAGCGTGTTCGACCTGCGGACGCCGCTCGCCTCCTTCGAGGCGCTGCGGCTGCCGCTCGCGGGCGCGCACCAGGTGACGAACGCCACGCTCGCCGTCGCGGCGGCGCAACAGCTCGGCGCGGCCGCCGGGCGCGACGTGACGGAGGCGCACGTCCGCGAGGGACTGGCGCGCGTGCGCCTGAGCGGGCGGCTCGAGCTGATGTCCGGAGAGCCGCGCGTACTGCTCGACTCCGCGCACAACCCGATCGAAGCGCGGCGGCTCGCGCAGGCCCTCCGCGACCACGAGCTGCGGCCGGCCGGCCGCAGCCGGCGGCCCCGGCTGCATCTCGTCGTGGGCATCCTGGCCGACAAGGACCAGCCGCTGATGGTGCGCGCGCTTGCCGGCGTCGCCGAGCGCGTCATCGTCACGCAGCCGCCGCTCGAGGAGCGCGCCGGCGACCCCGAGCACATGGTGGAGCTGTTCCGCCGTGCGCTCGGCGACCGGCACGTGCGCTTCGAGCCATCGCCAGAGCGCGCGCTCGACCTCGCGCTTTCGAGCGCGGCCGCGCGCGACGTCGTCTGCGTCACCGGCTCGATGTTCCTCGTCGGCGCCCTGCGCGCACGCTGGGTGCCGGAGCGCCGCATCCTGCGGCGCCGGACGGCGGTGGCGTGATGTGGCAACTGAAACACCGCGCTGGCGTGGCATCGCTTCCGCCAACCCGACTGCCTCGCGGATCGCGCCCTCGTTCTGCCGAAGGCGCATGGTCGCCAGTCGGCGGCGTCCACTGCCTGCGTGCTGTATGCTCGCCACCATGACCGACTCCACCATCACCGCGGTGCTGCTGATCTCTTGCCGCGACCAGAAGGGGCTGGTCGCCGCGGTGTCCGACTTCCTCTATCGCAACGACGGCAACATCACGCACGCGGACCAGCACACGGACCCGCGCGAGGGCGTATTCCTGCAGCGCGTCGAGTGGGAGCTCGCGGGGTTCCGCGTGCCGCGCGACCACATCGCCGAGGCGTTCCGGCCGCTCGCCGAGCGCTTCGGTATGACGTGGAGCCTGCACTTCTCCGACGCTGTCCCGCGCATCGCCATCCTCGTCTCGCAGCTGCCACACTGCCTGTACGACCTGCTGGCCCGCTGGCGCCTCGGCGAGATGCGCGCCGAGCTGCCGTTGATCGTCAGCAATCACGACGACGCGCGCGGCATCGCCGAGAGCTTCGGCGTGCCGTACCACCACCTGCCGGTGACCGCCGCCACGAGGACTGAGCAGGAAGCCCGCATCATCGAGCTCATGGAGCGCGAACGTGTCGAGCTGATCGTGCTCGCACGCTACATGCAGGTGCTGAGCGCCGGGCTCACGACACGCTTCCACCACCGTATCATCAACATCCACCACTCCTTCCTGCCGGCGTTCGCGGGCGCGCGGCCGTACCACCAGGCGCACGAGCGCGGCGTGAAGGTGATCGGCGCCACCGCGCACTACGCGACGCCCGAGCTCGACCAGGGCCCGATCATCGTGCAGGAAGTCGCGCGCGTCAGCCACCGCGACTCCGTCGATGACCTGGTGCGCAGGGGGCGCGACCTGGAGAAGGTCGTGCTCGCGCGCGCCGTCGACCTGCACCTGCGGCACCGCGTGATCGTCTACGGGAACAAGACGGCCGTCTTCGACTGACGCCGGCCCGGCTACGACTCGATGCGCGGTCCGGATTCCCCGAGCTGCGCCCCCGCCACCGCCACCGCCTCCTGCGGCTGCATGCGCCGCCGCAGCGTCTCCTCCGCCTTGCGGTCGTCGATGAAGAACGAGAGCGCGAAGGGAATCAGCAGGAACAGGAACGCGACGAAGAACGCGTCGTGGTAGCCCATGACCGCCGCCTGCGGCCCGGCCCCGTGGAAGTGCGTCCGGTTGATCGAGATCGTGACGATCAGCGCGACTCCGAACGACGCGGCGACCTGACGCAGCGTGTTGTAGATCGAAGACGCCGGCCCCTGCTTCGAGCTCTCGAGCGGCCCGTAGATGATCGTCTGCGTCGCCACGATGGCGAACGCGAACGGCAGGCCGCGGACGACGAGCAGCAGCACGACCCACCACCACGGGCTGTCGAGCTGCAACGTCAGGAACGGCAGCATCAGCAGCGCGGCGAACCCGAAGCCTCCGATCATCATCCGCCGCGGGCCGATCCGTCCGTAGAGCAGGCTCGCCAGCGGCAGCGAGAGCGCCGTGCCGAGCGCGCTCGGCGCCTGGATCAGCCCCGCCTGGAGCGGCGAGTACCCCTGCAGTTCCTGCAGAAACAGCGTCAACAGCAGGATGAAGCCGCCGAAGGCGCCGAACGCCGGCATCATCATCAGGTTGCCCGATGTGAACAGCCATCGCTTGAACAACCGCAGGTCCAGGATCGGGAACTTTACCCGCAGCTCGATGACCGCGAAGATCGCCATCAGCGCCATGCCCCCGATCGCGAAACCGATGACCCTCGCCGAGCCCCAGCCCGCCGTCGCCGCCTCGGAGAACGCGTACAGCGCCATCGCCGCTCCGGCGCCACCGACGATCAGCCCCGGCAGGTCGAAGCCCCGCTGCGCGTACTCCTCTTTGTGCTCGCGCAGCACACGCAGGCCGATGATGAAGCCGGCGATACCGATCGGCAGGTTGATGTAGAAGATCCAGCGCCAGCTCACGTACTCGACCAGGTAGCCCCCGAGCACCGGCCCAACCGTCGGCGCCAGCACCACAGGGATCGAAATGATCGCGGACGCCTTCGCCCGCTCGACCCCGGGGAACTCGCGCGAGAGCATCGCCGTGCCGACGGGCGTCATCATGCCGCCGCCGATGCCCTGGACGAAGCGGAACGCGACCAGCTCGGGGAGCGAGTGCGCCTGCCCGCACGCGGCCGACGCGGAGATGAAGATCGCCATCGCGAGCAGGAACGTCTTCTTCGTCCCGAAGCGGTCCGAGAGGAACCCCGCGGCCGGAATGAAGAGGGCAAGACTGAGGAGATAGCCCGTAATCGTCCACTCGACGGCGGACGTGCTGGCGTGGAAGTCCTGGCTGAGTTTCGGTATCGCCACGTTGACGACGGTCGTGTCCATCAGGTCCATGAAGAGCCCAAACACGAACACCGTCGCGACGAGGTACTTGTACGGGACGTCCGCGAGCCTCGTCAGCCGCACTGCCACGCGCTCCCTCATCTTCGTCCGGCCGCCGGCGGGCCACCTCTTGCGCGGACATTGATGCAGACCGGGGCGGCTGGCGCCAGCGGGAGATCGTACAGCGCGGTACGCCTGCGCGTGAGCCGCCGCGAGCCGCGGCGCGCGCGCCCGGCCCAACAACGACAGAGGCCGCGTTCCCGCGGCCTCTGTCCACCAACTATGCCCGCGAGGGGAAAACGCTCAGCAGGCTGCGTTGCCTTCGAAGATCATCGTGTAATAGACCTTGCCGTCCGCGGCCTTCGCCACCCCGGTGCCGAAGCGCGTGAAGTGGCAGTTGAGGATGTTTTCGAGGTGCGGCGGGCTGTTCTGCCACATCTGCACCGCGACATCCGCCGTCTGCGTCCAGTCCCACGTGTTCCAGGCGATGTTCTCTCCGGCGTAGGCGTGCGCGATGCCGTTCCGGTCCATCAGGCAGACGTAGTTGCAGCCGTTCGGCGGGAAGTGGCTGAAGTAGTTGTTCGCCGCCATGTCCTGGCTGCGGATGCGCGCGATGGCGACGATCTGCGCGTCCGGCCGCAGCGCCGGCAGGCCGTGCTGCTGGCGGATCGCATTGATGCCCGTGTACGTGCGCAGCTCGGCGTTCGCCTCCGGCGTGCAGGCCGTAAACAGCGCGATGGCGGCCAGCGCGAGCAACGCGATCAGCGGCAGGGCCAGCCTCGCGCGGGTGATGCGTATCTGGTTCATGCTACCGTCTCCCCTCTACGGTTAGAGTCGGCGGGAGTCTGAAAATCTGAGGCGGCGTTCAAAGATCCCCGCCCGCATACCGGTGCGCCGGGCACGCATCGTCGGGCAGCGGCATTGCGGCGGTGCGAACGCGAACGTCTCGAACCATGCGGTCTGCCATCCTCGCCCGGGCGGCGCCGGCGTGCGCCTGCTCCGAACGCTCTAACCACCGGGCAGCAAAGAAAGTGACGCCCTCGCACGCCGGATCGGGGACATTCCTGACCGGTGCTGACCCGGCGGCCGCCGCCTGGCGGCGGTCCGCCCGCGCCTTGCGCACGGCGCCCGTCCGGCGCGCCTGCGACCTGCGTCAGGAGCCGATACCCTGACGCCGCGCACGAGGCGCCAGAGAGGGGGTGATGCTGCGTGACCCGAGAAGAAGTCCGGCTGACCAGCCTGGCGTCCTGCGCCGGTTGAGCCGGCAAAGCGGGCATCGCCACGCTGGCGCAGGTGCTGCGCCCCATCACTGACACCTTCGCCGCATCCGCCTTTCCAGACCTCCTCATTGGCCTGGAAGGGCCGGACGACGCGGCTGTCTACCGCCTCACGGACGAGATCGCGATCGTGCAGACGGTGGACTTCTTTCCGCCTGTCGTCGACGACCCGCGACAGTATGGCGGCATCGCTGCGGCCAACGCCATGAGCGACGTGTACGCGATGGGCGGCGAGGTGCTGCTCGCGCTCAACATCGCCGCCTTCCCGGAGGACCTCGACCCCGCCATCCTCGCCCGCATCTTCGAGGGCGGCGCGCGCAAGGTCGCCGAGGCAGGCGGCGTCATCGCCGGTGGCCACACGCTCTACGACGCTGAGCCCAAATACGGCCTCGCCGTCACCGGCATCGTGCACCCCGACCGCGTCATCGCGAAGGCCGGCGCACGCCCCGGCGACGCGCTCGTGCTGACGAAGCCCCTCGGCACGGGCATCATCCTGACGGCCGCGCGCGAGGACCGCGACGGCGCCGGCCACGCCGAGGCCGCCATCACGAGCATGCTCGCGCTCAACCGCCACGCCTCGCACGTCGCACGCGAGGCGGGGGCCCACGCGATGACCGACGTCACCGGCTTCGGGCTGCTCGGCCACGCAAGCGAGGTGGCCGCGCGCAGCGGCGTGCGCATCGTCATCGGGGCCGCCCGCGTGCCCGCGCTCCCGGGCGCGCTCCAATACGCTGCGCAGGGCATCGTCACCGGCGGCGGCGCGCGAAACCGCGACGGACTCGCGGACCGCGTGCGGCTGCCTGCCGCGCTGGATGCGGCGGTCGTACATCTCCTGTTCGACCCGCAGACGTCCGGCGGCCTGCTCGCCGCCCTCGATCCGCCCGCGGCCGCGGCGATGGTGCGGCGCCTGCACGACGACGGGCTGCCGGCCGCGATCGTCGGGCGCGTCGAGGCGGGCACCGGTGTCGTCGTCGAATGACGCGCACGTCACACCTCGGCGCGGCTGCGCCATGCGCGCGCATGCTCGCGCATCGATCATCCGCTTGCCGCGCCTGGCCCGGATCCGCTACACATAGGTGGCACTCCCGCGCCCCAGGATTCCGATTTGAACACCCTGTTCGCCTCCTTTGAGATGAGCCCGCTTGCCAAGGTGGGCGGGCTCGGCGATGTCGCCGGCTCGCTCCCCCGCGCTTTGCGCGCTCGCGGCGCCGACGTGCGCGTCGCGATGCCGATGCACGGCGCCATCGACCGCAAAAAGCTCGACGCCGAGCACGTCCTGACCGGCGTGAACGTGCCGTGGGCGAGCGGCGAACAGCGCGTCGACGTCTGGTACACGAAGGTGCGCGGCGTGCCGGTTTACCTCGTACAGAACGAGCACTACTTTGAGCGACCGAACGTCTACGGCTACGACGACGACCGCGACCGCACGCTGTTCTTCTGCGACGCGCTGCTCGCGAGCGCGCACCACCTAGGGTTTCGCCCGGACGTCGTGCACGCGCAGGACTGGCACGCGGCGATGCTGCTCTCGCGCCTCTCCGCCATGGCGCATCCGTGGGACGCCGCCGGGCGCGTGTACACCATCCACAACCTCGCGCTCAAGGGGACCTTCGACGCGGGCTTTGCGCGCCACTACGGCATCGGCGCCGAACAACTGACGCCGCCGGCGGGCCTGCCACCGGAGATCGCGCTCAGCGGCATGGCGCAGGGCATCCTGCACGCCGACAAGATCAACACCGTCAGCGACACCTACGCCCGTGAGATCCTCACCCCGGAGTACGGCGCCGGGCTCGACCCGCTGCTGCGCGCGCGCGCCGCGGACCTCACGGGCATCGTCAACGGCATCGACTACGAGGAGTTCAACCCGGCGACGGACCCGGCGCTGGCGCAGCGCTTCGACGTGGACTCGCTCGGCGCCCGCATCGAGAACAAGCGCGCGCTCCAGCGCGAGATGGGGCTGCCGGTGCAGGACGAGGTCCCGCTCTTTGGCGTCGTCACGCGCCTCTTCGCCCAGAAGGGGATCGACCTCGTCGCCGAGGCGTTCCAGTGGCTGCTCCACGACCGCCCGGCGCAGCTCGTCGTGCTGGGCACGGGCGACCAGGTCGTGCACGACCAGCTCACCCGCCTGCAGGAGCGATACCCCCGGCAGGTGCGTGTGCGCATCGACTTCGACCCGCCGCTCGGGCAGCGGATCTACGGCGGCTGTGACTGCTTCCTCATGCCCTCGCGCTACGAGCCGTGCGGCCTCGGCCAGCTCATCTCGCTGCGCTACGGCGCCGTGCCGCTCGTGCGCCGCACCGGCGGCCTCGCCGACACCGTCGAGGACGCCGGCGCCACGCTGCGTACCGGCACCGGCTTCGTGTTCGACGACGCGAGCGCCGACGCGCTGCGGCGCTGCGCGGAGCGCGCGATCGACGCCTATGCCGACGCCGCCGGTTGGCGCGCGATGCAGGAGCGCGGCATGCGGCAGGACTGGTCATGGGACCGCGCCGCCGGCAAGTACCTCGACCTGTACGGCGAAGCGCTCGAAGCGCGCACCGGCGAGCTCGAGCGCGAGGCGACGGCATGAGCGGCGACCTCTACGCCGGCATCGACCTCGGCGGCACGAAGATCCTCGTGCTGATCACCGATGCCCAGGGCAGCGTGCTCGGCGAAGAGCGCGTGCCGACGCTGGCGACGCAGGGCCCCGACGCCGTCATCGCACGCATCGCCGATGCGGTGCGCGCGGCAGCCGCACACGCGCACGTCGAGCTGTCGCGGATCCGCGCCGCCGGCGTCTCCGCGCCCGGCCCGATCAACGCGCAGGAAGGCGACATCACGGACCCGCCGAACCTCCCTGGCTGGCACAACGTGCCGCTCGCCCGCGTCC
>JADEYI010000645.1_pt1 | contig 41637 bp, 54 predicted proteins | sample 8542331 | NCBI WGS metagenome assembly JADEYI01 (sample SAMN16510988, study PRJNA670497) | mine drainage metagenome | isolation source: biofilm near Copperflume 1 | place: Germany: Marsberg coppermine Kilianstollen | collected 2018-02 | reverse complement strand
TATATATTTTTATGCTTTACCGTATATAGGGCTGCAGCTTGTCTGTTTGTCAAGACGTACCTTGCCTTTTGGCAGGAAAAGCGCATAGTAAGAATACTAATAATACTATAGGGCTTAGGGCTTAGAAATACTTACTCATTCCACCTGCGAGGAGATGGTTCAGGGAAATTGAACACAGGTGTCCTGATGCTGCCTCGGGCGGGGATGAGGTTACTTGCACATGCAGAGGGAAAATTCATTCATACCAGAGGCAGGATTTTTTGTCAGCATGAGAGATGGGTCAAGATGGGTGAATCTGAATTTCTGAGGCACCTCGGAAGGCCTTGTGTGGAGCAAGCTTCTGCAAGCCATGCAAAATATGGACGCGGAGATGTATATCTGCTCTTCCAACGAGCAGAAAGAGACTGGTCTGAAAGTTTCCAGACCTTTGAGTGTCTGAACTTGAGGAATATGACTGAGTGATGATTCAATAAATCATCTTTTGAAAAGCACGGCGGCTGAAGAGGAGAGCTATTGTGCGCAGGGGATGCCTGGTTCGCTGCCCTGGGGAGTGCTGCTGACGTTCCTGAACGACTTCCTGAGCCAGAAAAAGGGCATGAGCATTGCGGACGCCACCTGGGTGCGAGCTCTGCATCTCTCTTCTTGTGTTGTGGACACCGCGAGAATTAAGTGTTGCTTCTCTTGAGATACACTGCAATGTGAGCAGTGAACGAAAGGGTTATTTGTATTGATCAGGGGAGACAAGTGTTTGAATGCAAAGGTCCAATCCCGGGGAGAGAGACTCATGCATGCAATAATGGCAAGAAGCGCTGCAGTATTGACATTGATGCGATTGGGGCCTCAGTTGCTTGCCAGGTAAAGCAAGACGGCCAGCCGTTGCATCTCAGCCTTCTGCTGCCAGCGTCTTGAGACGGTCATGGCCGGCAGAGCCTGCTAGACTCGCCTCCTGATGCTGCTACAAGTCAGGAGTCTGCCCCAGTGAGGCATTCAATGCCATAACAATTGATCTGGAGTGTGTGCATGCACTCACAGGTGATGACAATATGGGGTCTGGGCGGAGGAGTTGGGGTGATTGGAGGGGGCGCGATAGGCCAGTGGCTGCACAACAGGCGGCGAGCTTACATGCCACTGTTTGTTGGCGCCTGCGTGGCTGCAGCCGCGTTCCCTATCTGGTTCCTGATAAACGCTGACGTGGGAAACCTGCCGCTGCCGGTCAGCTTCGCGGCCGGCTTCCTCGGCGGCGCGCTCGCGAGCCCCCCGGGGCCCAACGCCAGGTGGGGGATTTATATCTAGGTTTTAGGGTACCCTACAACCCCCATTAGTCCGCCCAATACTGGTGCCATGCATGTCTCAATGGGCTGTAGCCTGCCCATTCTGTCCCTCTGGATACTTTGCATTGGTGTCCTGTCTGAGGCAAGTAACCCTGTGCTGCAGATGAGAGTTGCATTTTCTCAAGCGTATGAAGAATTGCTTACGCAGGACGCATAGTGGTAATCATGACGCGAGTAGAACTGCATTGCAGCCTCTTGCAATTGAGTTGAGGCGCTTGAAGCAAAGCAATTGAACGGTCTTGTTTGACAGTCTTATTGCAAGATAATCATTGCACATACCCAGTGTGATCTGGGGGAATGGCAGATTCTGGTCAGCATTACCAAGATTGCAAGGAATCCGTTTATCGGAAAGTTTCATCAAAGGAGCAATGAAGGTTTATTGAGCTCTGTGCATTTGCCCGTTGCAGGGCGATCCTGCTGAATGTGAACGAGCCGGAGACGCGCGGAGTGGCGCTGGCAATGCAGACGGTATTAGACGATCTGGGCAAGGGGCTCGGGCCACTGCTGGTTTCCCTCATGGTCTCCGCCTGGGGCGCGTACGTTCCCTCCCGCCCCAATTTCGAATAAAAGTAAAACCCTAAGTCTGAATTTGAAAAGGTTGAAAACCCTACAACCCGATCTGTTTGGTGGCACTCCCCCCCCTGCCCCTTCTCCGCACAGCTCCCTTGTTGAAAAAGGCCTTTATCAAGACGGGGTGTACTCTGCATGCGGATCGTGCATTCTGTCCTGCCGCGGACACCTTCTGGTGTGTCTTTGCTGATATCTGATGGAGAAAAGTTCCCTCATGCAGCAAAGTGTGTTGCGTGGGCCAAACTTCAATGTGCACAAGGAATTCTTGAGTCACACAAGAGAATAGCACACACTTTGACTGGCAAAGCCCGGGGATTGAGGTGGCATATGTGCTGCTCGTTGCGCAGGCAGGCGGCGTTCAATGTGGCCATAGCTGGTTGGATTCCCTGCGGCGTCATCTTTGCCTGCATCGCCCTGTCTCTCGGCAAGGAAGAGGACGCACTGCAGGTCTGCCTGCTGCTTCCACCCGGAAACCTCGAACATTTGGCCAATGCAGTCCTCCCCAGACTTAAATTTGGCTGCTGGAGAATTTGGGAATCCCCGATGCCTTCGGAAGTCTTGAGAGTCATTTCTATTGTCATTGATGAAGAAAGTTGCACTGCTGCATCGCATGCAAAGCGCGTGAGCCTGCTGCTCTATGGACAGGGCATTCGAACCTCCGGAAAAGTTCTTTCCCTCTGCGGTAGCAAGCTCAAGCAACTCCTTGAGCTCCTTTCTTGTGTGGGGCAGGTGAGGCTACGGAATAAGGTGTCGCTGACTACGGTGCGGATCTTGGACCGGGAGGATGCGCTGACGCCGTCGCGCCTGGATAGGCGTGAGACCGGGGGGCCCCAGACCCCCCGCCACACCCCGCGGCCCCCGTCTAGGGGGGAGTACCAGCTCGCTGCGCTCAATGGCCGAATCAACTGAAATTTTTATCCGGCACAGGGCAAAATACACCTGGGCATTACCCTCGGCTTGCCCTTGAACTTGTGGGCGCCTGTAAAAGGAAACTTTAGAAATCGAATAAGTTTAAACATCAAACCTGCCGGGGGACTCCAGTCTGAGACTCGTGCCCCATCAGTAACTCCTCGGAGGAGGCAAACTCTGTGAATGGCTGGAATGAATCTTATCTGCATGCATGATTGAGATGCAACGTACTAGATATATCTATATAGTAAGAATTTTATCAGTGGTACTACTCCAGTAGCATTGACTGCGATAGGCTACGCTACTACTGCGCAGGCATTCAGCTGTAGAAGTATATCATTATTATTATTATTACACGCTTTTCCTGCCAGAAGCAAGGTGCGTCTGCAGATAAGCTGCAGTAATTCCAACCCCTTGATGAACCGCCGTGACAACAGGCTGTGACAGGTATTGCTTCATGGTCTTTACAGCTTCACTTTGTTAAGTGCCATTCTTTTAAAGGTGACTGGTCTCAGCACGAGCATAATGCCCACTATTTGTGTAGTACCAGATTGTACAGCAAAGCAAAGTAGCTCGCTTGCATTGACTTGAGCTTATTCTTACTTTGGTTTTATGACATGTTTTCCTGCTCAGAGGTAAAGTGCGCCTTGCAAGACAAACTGCAGCATCGACCGTGACACCTCCACCAGCCGGGGCGAGAGCTCACAGATGCATGCTCACCTATAAAGGGGCAATATTTAGATGACAAATAACTTGACAACCTGCTCTTGATACCAACCTGCGTGCCTACTGTACTTCGTGCTATGCTGCCTATGCTATGCTACCCATGCTGTGCTATGCCCTGCAGATATCTGTAATATGCAACTTGAATTAAAGCGCAAACATTAACTGATCAATAAATATTGAACAAAACATGTGTACACATCAAGATAATGTGATTTCCCTTTAGCCTGCACATGACTCACAAAATCATGAGGATCAGGTCAGACTCATAAGTAGAATGGCCCAATCGATCTAGGCAGCCATATCCTATTGTGGCACTTACGTTGTAGTATGCATCATTGCAAATTTCCTAAACCCAGACACACCCCCCAAAGTGCCCTTGCAACACACAGTGCCTCAAATGGACGCATCCTAATGCTACAGACGGCACAGCCGCATGCTACAGGCCCAGAAATGAGTTTAATGACCTTCGAAAAATAAGTTTAAATTTGCGAATGTCCTCTAGTATAAAGCACGTGTTGATGTACCTGAAATATCACATGACACGAATACTTGGGCACTCATGCTGACTTGCTTATCAGACTTCACTTTGGCAGAGGCCTGCTTGACTTATGATGGGGCATTTCATTTATCGCCCCCTCAAAACCCCAGCAGCCAGTTCAGCTCGGGGAAGGATTCGAACCGGTGCTCGTCAGGATTCCACATGACCAGCAGCAGCGACTGCAGCTCGGTTTTCAAATTCAAATATTTGACGTAGCGCCAGGTGGCGGGTGGCGCGCTGTCGTGGCAGGCGCGGATGCGGTAGGAGGGAACGCGCGTGGAGAAGTGGTGGATGTGGTGATACTGCATAAATTGCACCTAAAAATTCAAATTTGAAGTCCGGATATTATCTGTGACAAATATAAGATGATAGCCTTAGCCCCAAAAGGGAGGCGCAGCCTCAAGCTACGCCGTGTGATCATAAGATCAGCTGACATGATTTATCTTCGAATTGAAAACTTTAACCCAGGCAGTCAGGTAGAGCTGACAGGAAACACTCGTCTCGGGAACATGCAATGCTTTCTGAAGAGCATGTGGCAGGGAAATTGTCACCTCGATGCCCAGCGTGGCCCACTTGAGCCACTCAGGAATGTACTGGAAGGTTGCGCCTGCAGTGCACAGGAAACATCGTTAAACACACAAGGTGCTGCTAGGCTGTGCAGCCGTCCACTATGAGAAAAGCAGCCATGAGCTCGATTGATCAAGCCATGAGCTCGGTTGATCAAGCCATGAGCTTTGTTCATGAACCCAGAAAAGAATGCCGACATGAAGCCAAATCTTTGAAAGCATGCACAGGTGCACAGGAAAGCATTTGAACAGGGTTTGACAGGGGCTCTCGAAAATCTCAGGCCAGCCCCTAAGAAGGGCACGGGCGGGCGGGGGCTTTACCCCCGCCCGCTGCCGCGGTATTAGCTTCTACTTCGGGGCATCCCTGAAAATCCCAAGGTTTTTCAACAAGGAGATGCAGGCTTTCCCTGAAGTCTGGCCTCTAGGTGGTTCAAGTTGCCTCAAAAGTCCAGGGTGCCCCTGACTCACAGCCATGTGCTTTTTGGGCATTGCCCTGGCGCCATTTTGCCAAAATTCAAATTATCCCAGGGCCTGAAACCTTGCCTTTGGCCCTGAATATTTTGGCCAATCCCTTGGGGGGCCCTTAGGGCCCTAAGGGATTGGCCCAGGCTGTCAAACCCTGCATTTGAAACTCTTGCTCGGCTGCAGCTGTACAACGTGTTCTTCCTATTGCTTAAACCCATGCATCTTGCATGCACTGCCATTCTCATACTCACTGAGTAAGAAATGCCAATCAGAGAAGCACTCACCAAGTAGCGATGCCAGGTCGCGGTCGTGCTGACTCTTGGGGATGTTGTAGTAGAGGTCAGGAACGTGCGCGTAGTGCTGCAGGTGAAAGAGCATGAAGCCCATTGAGGTACTCTGCAGCCGCCAGGACTTCCAATCAGCCTCCAGTCAGCCGAGGGCGAAACCCGACAGCTGTCAAAAAAATGAAACCGCGGCAGAAATTTCGAAATTTTGCAACCCCGCATCGATGAGAACATCCGGGTGTAAGAAGGAGAATGAAAACGGTCGTACCAGGCGGAAACATGTGAGCTCAAAGAAGAGGAAACTCAGACCGTACATTGCATAGCCAGCCCACGCCTGCAGTGCAGGAATTACTGGCATCAGCAGCAGCAATTTCAGTGCAGCTTCAAACTCGCCCACTCAGCGTGGCGGTACTTAGTATAAGCAATAATTCTAGCACTCCTCAAATGAAAGCATCACCACCCCAGTGCCGAAACCTTCAAGACAATCAGAAGGTGTGGTCATTGGCCAAGCCATTCCCTGTAATGAACATTTCTAAGGCATTGCTAATGTAACCACAGGCTCTTGAAACACAGTGTAGAGAAGTGCAGAGCTCCCAGCGATAAAGACTCACCAGTCTTTGAGTTACCCAGCACAGCTTTTACAAGCATTGAAACACCCTACAGCAAACGAGTGCAGCTGCACTACCAACCATAACATCATCTGATGTGGCATTTTCACAAAGAAATGCTGCTTGACTAAGCGGCCCATTGCGGGTATCAGTCAGACTCTGATCAAGACATGTGAGGTGACAATTTGCACAGGCCTGCACATACCACGAGGACGGGAAGAAGAGGGGGCAGAATTTTATCAATGAAATCACTCTTCACCAAGCGGTATGCCGGCTGGGAAGGAATCACTCTGTCCATCCTGTGGGCACCCTCCATTTTTTTCATCAGACTCCAGGAATTTTCTAGTATTTCAGTCAGCTGCATGAAACCGGCCAAGCACTTCAGTACCCTTGTGAAAAACAGGGGGCTTTAAAAAATTTAAGAGTCTCCTGGTTGGCAGCATGGCAGGGGAATGCTGAACAGAGCCTTTTGAGTAGGTAACCTTCTCAGCGTGGACAATCACATACGCTGTCCCGGATGTCTTCAGATGAGTAATTTGGGGTTAATAAAAAAATCATTTATTTGGAACTTGAAGAAGGGGCTCTCACATGGGTAGCTTGCCATTGTGCACGTCTGATACCATGAAGACGAAGCCCGGGATGTGGGCGAAGAAAATCACCTGCGGCTCAAACCACGAGTATCAGCGGAAAGTGCATGTCTTCACGAAAGCCAGACTCGTCAGTTTTCTTTTGTGGAGTGCACCCGCTGGCTGGAAAGGCTTTGTCTGTTCTACAGTTCCACACTTTGCCCAGACAAGTGCCCACATTTTGCCCCAGAGACAGTATGCATGCGTTGGAATCCACCAGAACTAGGCAGGAACCATGATGAACATAGACGACAGGACTGCAAGCGTATGCTTCTAGCAGTGTTTTTGTTAGTGGCTTTTGAAAGCCAATATGGCGTAAAAATTAAAGTGGGGCGGATTTGTGGTCATAACGAGGCTTTTGGATGTCCCTTTAGAAGCCACGAACTGACTGTGAGTAAGTTATTCACAGCCGCGCAAAAGCCACATCTGGCCCTTTCTGAGACAAAATGCCCCCAAAACCACCCGTTTGCGACAAAAATCTCCGATTCAAACATTTCTGTGGCTTCAGGTAGTTTATTCGAGGACATCTTCAAAGGTCACATTGGCCTTCAGCCAAAATACCCAGAAGAAAACTGGCTTTGAGAGCAAAGATCAAGAAGGTTGCCCCAGAACTCACCGGGTCTCTGAAGAAGCGCAGGAAGATCTTTCGTGGCAGGCCAAAATTCTCCCAGTCTCTGGTAGTCCACACCACTGTTGAGCTCAGATCCAACAAAGCAGTATCCTGCCACAAACACCCTTTCATACTTATGCAGGGACCTTCTACGCAGGATCAACCATGCATGTTGCCAAACCAGAGAACAGAGTTGTGAACCTGAGAGGAGCCAGTCAGTCAAACAGTCACGTGACATTGCTCACAGCCGAGTTGGGGCTGATTCTGTGCCTCAGAATCAGCGCCCAGCATCAAATTAAACCAGTTATTATTGTCACTATTACATGCTTTTCCTACCAAGAGGCAAGGTGCGTCCTGCAGAAAAGATGCAGTTTAAAGGCTGCCACAATCCTACCCCTTGTTGGACTCGACAGATCCAGGCAAGACCCAATCAACCGTGGGCACGGTGCTCAGCTTTTGCACCGGCCCCCGCCAGCCGGGGCCACTCATAACAACCAAAAGATCAGCCTGCCAATTATATTTTGCGAAAGAATGAGAAGTTCTCACATCTCTGCCGTGGTTGTTGTGGTGCTGTTTGTTGTGGGACTTGTTCCAGGCTGACCAGGAGGTGAACTGCAGAGACCCCGTGAGTCTTCCCACCAGCATGTTTGCCCGGCCGCTCCTGAAGAAGTTCCCTGCAGTTGCAGCAATGAACAGAGTCAGACCCATGATGCATCGGCCGCTGTGATCTTGGTCAGACAGGCAGGCAGGAAGGAAACTACAGATCAACTCCTGCCGCCCAGGGCTGGGAGGATGTACTGACAGGCATGCTATCACCGCCGAGATGTGGACAGTCTCTGCAAATTGCACATGCCATGGCTGAAGTGTAGGAGATGCAGCAGCAAGCTGCAGTGCTATGCAGTTGAGGCGCGTCGCTGATCAAGCTCTTCAAGAAACAAATGAGCTCTCCTCTTCAGCCCCTGAAAAGGGAGTGTAGCCTACCAGGCAGTAGCAATACAATTAGTGCAGGTGAAGGCAAGAAGTATCAGCACCGCACCGTGGCAGCAGTCATGGAAGATGATGAATGTGCGAACGTTGACTCCCGCCCTCAGGAAGGCAGCTGCAGTCCACAGCGCCCAGTGTTTTGCAGCAATGGAAAATGCGGCGAAGGAAATGATGTACAGCGCTGCAGTGATGAGCAGAGTCCTGACAGCCAGGTACAGGTCTGGCTTTGAAAACTTGGCCACGTGGGCCTTGACCTGCACAAATTCGAACGAAATTTTAAGATTGGAATGGCGGCCTCGGGTGGTTAGTATTAATGAGCCAAGGTGCAGATGTGCTGACTTTCGGGCTTTTCTACGCTTCGCCTCAGATGAAAGGACCGTGACTAAACTTGCCATGCCACTGACAAGTGCCTCGTATGAAAACTAACCCGAGCCACTTGATTGTACTCGGCAGACATGAGGAAGTCACGGGGAAAAGTTCAGCGTGCTCTCACCTCTTTGACGTTTTTCGTGATGTCTTCGATGGGTCCGACTTGGCTCAAATGCCACACCATGTCGTCGACGCGTGCGAGGCAACTGGACTTCCGTCGTCAGGCGCGGTCGCAAGAATTGATCTCCGTGTTTGAGAGGAGCATGGCCGTGCAACACAATGGAATGCCACATGATTGCGAAGAGATCACGACAGCGTTTGAAGAGCCGGGATCCAAGAATCGGGAGCCACGGCGGCGAGAACGTGGAGGGACCGTACGAGCATGCATGAGGCCGACCTTGATATGCATGCCATAGTCTCGTACTAATTACGGCATGTCTGGATCCACCTGGCCATCAGAAGCTTCATTAAATCTTCATGATCCAGCTGGCGCTCACAGTGCCATGATGTCTGCATTCTTCTTTTGATAAGAATAACACATCTTATTATATACTCTGTTAAAGCTTGGATTACAGACATGTGTATTTTGTCAATCACGAGCACCACATGCCGCATGGCTCACATGCTGATGACCAAGAGTGTTACTACTGATTTATTATTCACTTTTGGAAGCTGCTCTACTCCACGTCGGCTTTGCCAAAGGTAGTGCCTGCCCAGTGCTTGCATGCCGCAGGGGGCTTTGAGAAAAAATGCACTTGCAAGAGACAGCACTTCAAATGACTGATCCCTCGCAGAGTCTGTCACCAAGTTCAGTGCCCATAGCAAAAATCTTCTGGCCGCTACTGTTAAAAAAACGCTCCACACCGGTTCAAATATTTATTTGATGCACGCTATTCCTGCCAAGTCCAACAAGGGGTAGGAATTTGGCAGCCTTTACATGCAGCTTGTCCGCAGACGCACCTTGCCTTCGGCAGGCAAAGCGTGTAATGATAAGAATAATAATTCCTGTCAAAAGACGGGTGCATCAACAGCATGCAACAAGCTGCAGTTTTGCACTACAGCTGCAGCTCAATAATGATACAAGATGTTTGTAAAACATCCAGCAGCGTGGAAAACTTTATGCACAAGATCATAAGGACCTGCGGCTGCTGCTCCCGCCTTAGCTGCAAAACTTGGAACTACAAATGCTTCACTCCTCTTTTGCAGCTGCCTCCTCTGTGCCAGATCTCTTGTCAGTGGCTGAATTTTGGTTATTTCCCTTCTTATATCCCAGCAGCCAGTTGAGCTCGTGGAAGGATTTGAACCGGTGCTTGTCAGGGTTCCACATGACCAGCAGCAGTGACTGCAGCTCCGTTTTCAAATCCAAATATTTGACGTAGCACCAGGTGGCGGGTGGCACGCTGACGTGGCAGACTCGGATGCGGTAGGAGGGAACGCGCGTGGAGAAGTAGTGGATGTGGTGATACTGCGCACGCAGATTTTCAACTTCAAAATTCAAACTTCGTCTGGAAGGTCAAGTGACAGAGGATGAAGCAGCCAAAAAAATAGATGACATCCATTAGTTGCATGTCTGCAACCCGTTCTCAGTAGCCCTCCACTTTGCTTAATTCTCTGGAGTACCAAACTGTTGTTTTCCCTGTCTTGCAGATGCCCACTTTTAGAGTAATCTCTTACGGCATATGCATACAGTGGATCACTCTCAAGTACACCGAAGACCCTCCGGCGCTCGTGCGAATCGGGAGGCTCTCCTTGCCTTCAAGCATGGGCGCGCAAAAGTGCACTTTTCAGGAAGTGAAGCAAGAAATGATAGTCATTGTGCGGCATTTGATGAGCATTATGTCGTGTCAAGTACAAGCTGCAGCTGAGTACTCACCAGAGGAGCTCCCAAGAAAGATAGCCAGCCACATCTGAGAAGAGAAGATGATTAAGTCTGTGATTCTAGGGAGTTTAAGGTTTGAAGACAAGGCTGTAAACGCTCCTCTGCCTTTGCGAGACTTACAATGCAGTGTTTACATTTTTCTGTGGGTTAGCAGTTTTGAGAAAGGCATGCAAGATGCATGTGGGGTCAACACATGTGTTGAACCTCAATGTCTCTTAAGGTATATTTATCTTGCAGGTACTTCATTGTCTGAATTCTTCAAGGATTTCATTAGGATCACAGAGCTCCATTTTCCCACCCCTATGCACCTCTACACGCCTCGCAGACCCCGTGACAACCCTTGATTGCCAAAAGGCCTGGATGCAAAACTGAATGGCATATGACAGCTATGGTAGAATACATCGCACATAGAATATATCGCACATGCAACTTGCGACGCTTGATCAGGCACATCTCTTTCTGGTCAAATGCTTTGGCCATTCCAGACCCTTGCCGGCTGCCATTGTTTTTACTCAGCTCTGTCTGCCATCAATAAAACAATGACCCACCAAAGAATTTGCATAAGACCTTACTAAATTCATGCCAGCCGCCGTCTTTGCCACTGCTTCCAGGTGCCAGCGCTGTTCAGCTGACTCAGTGGCATATAAACTTCATTCCCCTTTGGCAGAGACCTTGACAGGGGTTTGGCTGGCTCCCTCCTTAAATCCCAGCAGCCAGTTGAGCTCGGGGAATGATTCAAAGCGGTGCAGATCTTCATTCCACATCACCAGCAGGAAAGACTGCAGCTCCGTTTTCAGATTCAAATATTTGATGTAGCGCCAGGTGGCGGGTGGCGCGCTGATGTGGCAGGAGCGGATGCGGTAGGAGGGAACGCGCGTGGAGAAGTGGTGGATGTGGTGATACTGCACCAGGTGGCACACAGGTCTATCAAAGTAATATATAATCCAATTTTTCGACAATCAGAAGCCAGCAACTCATCAAACTTGTCAGCTGAGAGCAGCCCTGCTCTGTCCCATGCTCGTCACAGCCAGCTGGACAGGCTCTTTAGTCATCCTGAACAATTCTTATTCGCTGCAAATGATCCAGAAATCCATCTGAATGCAGTCACAGCAGGGAGAAGTGATGAGCGTCTACCTCGATACCAAAGGTGGCCCACTTGAACCACTCTGGGATGTACTGGTATGTGGAACCTGCAGCGCACATCAGCATCACTCAGTTTAACTCTCAGAAACTGCAAGACAATGCAAGTGAGCGCTGTCAACAGCAACACCAAATACTGCAGCGCATATGCGGCCCGCTTGATGCAGGCTAACATCACGCCTTGGTAGTAAAAAAGATATGCAAAGATTTTGCCTTGCATCTACTGTATATCAGACATGCCAAGGAGTGCGTCCTAGACAGGCTTGCAAGCTGCTCCCTGCCAGATCTGAGGTTACTCACCCATGAGAGATGCCAGGTCACGGTCGTGCTGGTCTTTGGGGATGTCAAAGTACAGGTCGGGCACATGCGCAAAATGCTGCAGGTGAAAGAGCATGAAGCCCATGGTGCTCCCCTGCGCAACAGAACACACATTCGGCAACGCGAGGATGGGCCAATCTTGTGAGCAGGCTTCTTAAAACAGGTATTCTGGCATTTATTGCGTGAACCCATTGTACATTTGCAGGCTGAAGATGTATGACATGCATGCCGCGTTTGAGAGGCTGACAAGGGGTGCTGTATGTGGTGAAACTTCTGAGCTTGCCGTGGACATGTGTAATAAAGCTGCAAGACATGCATGCAGTGTAAGGGAGTTACCAGGGTGTAGAATGCCAGCTGGAACCACAGCCAGCTGGGGCCGTGCAGAGCATAGCCCGCCCACGCCTGCAGCAGAACAGCACAAAAGGCATAGCGTCAAAAGGGTAACCAAGGTGCCTATGGTTGGACCTCCTCGAGAATAGACTTCAAGTCACATGCCACAAGCAGTCACGACTATCCAAGTAATTCAGGCCTGCTACACAAGCTGAAACAATATGAAGCGCCAAAATTCGTGCGTGGTCTTGCATTCAACCAGGATTTGGTCGCAGATCAATTGCACTTGCCGAGTGCTGCTTTTGCACTCTCTCATCCGTTGCCTACACAAACTCATCGCCCTGATTGACGCTTTTCCATCCGGAAAGACTGCGCATGCGACTGTGCATGGATTGCTGGTGTGGTCAGGTAAGAGCGCTGGGCACACCTGCAGGGCGGGAAGTAGAGTGGGCAGCACTCTGTCGATGGGATCCATGCTTACCAGCACAAACTTTGGCTGCGAAGGAACTATTTGATCCATCCTGCAAGGCATTTTGTCTCTCAAGCTTGCTGCACTGCCTGCCACAACTAAATGTGCATAAACACATAAGCGGCCTGCCCGACTCAACCTCAGCCGAGATGCTTCCATAGCATTGCATTCTATGGAAGCGATGCTATGGAGGCGATGCAAGCCCCAATGCAGGTGCAAGGCAGAACAGATGCAAGGCAGATGCAGGGCAGATGCAAGGCAAGGCATCGCTAATGGTGCTGGGGGTCAATCTGCAGCGAAGCCTGCCGAAGGAGATGGAACTTGTAGGCAGGAATGTTCAACGACTCTGTTTGAGATAGATGCATTATTGAGGGTATATAGTGCAGAGATGCATAGTCGTCACTGCCGTCTTGATGGACCCAAGCTCATTTGACGTGCTCTGCAAAAGGGGGGGGGGTTTCAAATGAAAGTATCTGGCATGCCGCTGATATTCAGAAAGAGGACGGGACAGCGCCTTACATGGGCAGCTTTCCGTTGTGCACTCCTGTGGCGAGAAAGACGAGTCCCGGAACAGTGGCAAAGAAGAGAATCTGCGGCCCAGCAAGAAACATCCGTTACTCATCCCTGTAGAAATACTTAGTCACTGAATTAGAGACCCTCACACACTGCAGGACTGAGCTATTGGTGCAAGAGAGGGTGTGTTCTGGATGCATGGTAAACTGCACACTATCAGCTGCTGCTACTTTGCGTGGATCAAAACCTGCTGTTGTGCCACAAGCTGCGATGGAACTAGGCAAGATGTATTCACAGTGTGGCACAAGCTTTCCGTCACAGAAAATTCTAGAGATTTGGAAACTGGAAAACCTACTCACCGGATCTCTGGCGATGCGAAGGAACAGCTTTCTGCGAGGGGAATAAGATTCCCATTCCTTTGTGGTCCATACCACAGTCGAGCTCCTCTCGACCAAAGCAGTCTCCTGCACAATCACTTCTATTCCAGTTTACCACAAAAAAAGATTTGCATAAAACCATGTGTTCCACTGCCAGCTCAGCCGAGCAGTCTTCTAAAGATACCAGATTGCATATATCGGCAAAGTTTTATACAGGGTGTATCCGCATGGGCGCGTTTTAGCAGTCAGGTGACTAAGCAAGACACGAGTCAGCCACTGCCTCTGAGGCTTTTGGTCAGAGGGTGAATATACGCACAGGATGCTTTGAACTGCCAGCTTAGGAAGAGGAACACTGCCCAAGTTTGCAGACGAGAACCACTCACATCTTTTCCGTGGTGCATGTGGTGTTCGATGTTGTGCATTTTTACCCATGCTGACCAGGAAGTGCATGTCAGCCCGCCAGCAATCCTCCCCACGATCATGTTCGCCCGCCCGCTCCTGAAGAAGCTCCCTGCAGCAGCATTACTTCTGCTGTGAGCCTCAATACCACTGACCCACCATAACACACCTGTCCTTCCAAGGTGCGTCTGCAGACGAGCTGCAGGTGAAGGCTACCAATTGTCACACTCCTTAATTGAATTATCAGATCCAAACAAGACCCAGCCTCCCAGGGCATTGTTTCGAAAGCCTGACCTAATTCATTAATGATTGGAACAGGAAGTTTGATCCCGGCAAACAGCAGGAGCACATTTCACAGGTCTTCACCCCTGTGACAAGTGGTTCATTTGCCTTGCAGCCGTCATTCAAAGTAGCAGTGAGTAGAGCATCTGCTGAGTCGAGATCAAACTATCAAAATGGTTTGAACATCCAGAAGAAAATGCTTTGAGCCGGAGACCAGCAGCTGGGCCAGTCAATAGGAAAGAACCCCTCTGTGAGTTAGTCATCTCGCTGTCATGACTTCCAGACTCTGATCAGTTCGAGAATCTGTTCAAACCCCTGATAGCACTAGACGTCCCTGGCTCATAAAGACATGTGTCTGAGAGGCCAAGTCAGTCAATGGCCTTGTCAGCATGCTCGAAGGCATGAGCAGCGCACCGTGGCAGCAGTCATGGAAGATGATGAACGTGCGAACGTTGACTCCCGCCCTGAGGAAGGCAGCTGCCGCCCACAGCGCCCAGTGTTTTGTTGTGTAGGGGTATGCAGCAAGGAAGCCAGCATACAGCGCTACAGTGATAAGCAGAGTCCTGACAGCCAGGTACAGGTCTGGCTTTGAGAATCTCGCCACGTGAGCTTTGACCTGCGCACACCACAGGAACGATACTGACTTGAGCTTCCTTTTTTCGAACAGAGCGGAGGCATCGTTCTGTTCGATTCATTCCTGAGTGAAACAGTCGAAAAGCAAGAAGCCCGCCAACAAATCCGAACTAATGCAGTTCCAGAGCAATCAAAGGTTTGGGGATGTTTTGTTCGCTTTCGGTGAAGCAGACGTTTCTATAGCTGGTTGATCGGTGATCAATCTCAGCTTGGAGACGTGAGCAACAGCCAGAAGCGTGAAGTGTGTCAATCACCTCCTCGACGTTTCTTTTAATGTCGTCAACCGGCCCGGCTTGACTCAGGTGCCATACCATCTCGACGAGTAGATTTCGCACAATCCCCGATAACTGTGGCCCGTCAGCAAGTTGCGGTGTCCTTCATCCAGCTCATAAAGGGACCAGAACGGGGCGTGGAACACTCTTGCTTATGCAAAACATGCCATTCAAAGCTGGCAATCGTCCCAGAAGGAGGTGGTTTGGGCATGAACGACGTCGGAGACAACCTCGTCCGAGGAAACGACATCGGAGAAAGCCTTCTTTTGGGCAGTTCACTGGGCAGCCCAGCTGGGCTGACGCATGATCCAGATCAGGAGTCGGCCATGCATGCACCCGTACATGATGCAGCATCATTTTGAGACAACTTGTGCCTGGATCTGACTGTTATTTGAGATTTCGGATGCCATGCTCGTGTCCAGCTCTGAGACTCAGAATGAAAGGCAGGAATGCCATGCGCATCGAACCAGCCCCAGATTGGCTAAAAGTTATGTATTTTACTCAAATACACCAAGTAGTACACCGATGTAACTGCCAACGACTGGACCACATTTGGAGGGCCTCACACACGATTCCTCCGAAAGTTCAGGGGGATCTATACCTAAGTTATGTTATAGATCCAGTGAATAGAGATCCCTCTGCGGGAAGGGCCTCCCTCAGATGGTACATTTTCAAACTGAACACGATGGCTCCTTTTCTCCCATTGCAGACCACCGGTTGCATAGTGTACAAGTGTCTGGCAACGCATAATAGGGATTATCAAATGGGCCACAAGCTCCATTCAGCGTACTTGCTGGTCATCAAGCCAGTTAGCACTTCTCTCATACTTGGATGTACTTCCGAGAGAAAAAGGATGCACGAAACCCTCCTGATCAAAACATTCCGGGTTCAACAAAGAAAAGAAACGATACACACTGTCAGCTCAATTGAAAGTGGTGTACATTCAGCATGCATTCTTCAAACCATTGTTTTGAACTCCCTGTTGAACTCCCTAATCATACAGATTCCACAAGCAGTCTATGCAAGAGCAAAGCTACTCGGGAGGAAAAGAATAATCCTGCAATTGTGGAGATGGGACACAGGCCTTCATCCATATGAAAAAGCCAACGGCAGAAGCCTTCAGAACACAAAGAGCACTGCCTATGTCAGCACCTCAAGTACATGAACTACCAAATACACATATCAAGCACCACAAATACCTAATTCCTCTTTTGCACACGCCTCTTTGGTGGAAAAACTTGGTAGGGACTGCTTAGTAAGATAAGTTGAGGGTGAGTCATGGATGCCCAGCAGCCAGTTGAGCTCGGGGAAGGATTCGAAGCGATGCTTGTCCGGGTTCCACATGACAAGCAGGAGCGACTGCAGCTCCATTTTCAAATTCAAATATTTGACGTAGCGCCAGGTGGCGGGTGGCGCGCTGTCGTGGCAGGCGCGGATGCGGTAGGAGGGAACGCGCGTGGAGAAGTGGTGGATGTGGTGATACTGCGTGAAATTGCACACAGGGCAGCGTTCAAATGAAGAGTCAAACATGAATGTCAATTTCGAATGTCACATCCACAGAGAAACACACAGTGCAAAGCATTCGGTGCGGCCTTTATATTTAGAAATTTTCTGAACAGGTGTAGGAGATGTTTTCACCGGGCATTGAAACAAAGGCCAAGTCTTGCTTGCAGAATTATAAATGCTGATAAATACGTGATAGCGTGGACTTTACCTCGATGCCATTAGTCGCCCATTTGAGCCACTCAGGAACGTACTGAAAGGTGGAGCCTGCAGAACACAGTAACATCACTTACAGATCAGTAAAACTGTGATGCAGAATCCAAGTACAGACCAGTAATCCTGTGCACAAGTCTCTGCAATTGGTCAAATTTACAACTTGATGTAGTCTTTCAACTTGCTAGGGAAGACTGTTATGCCACGAAAGCTTGCCAGACAATCATGACTCGATTGCCACTCAGGCAGGGCCACAACAGAAACAAAGTGATTCTTCTGGCTCAAAACCAGGTTCTGCACTCCTAGCCTAGTGACTTACATCCACAGAGATGGGCCCTTTTCGAGATTTGAAAACAAATGACGCACCCAGGAGGCCTGCCAGGTCACGGTCATGCTGGTCCCTTGGAATGTCAAAGTAGAGGTTTGGGATGTGCGCTGCATGCTGCAGATGAAACAAGATGATCCCTACCGTGGTAGCCTGCGGCAGAGACCAGAGCTTCCACTGAGCCATAGTTGTGCCACTCAAATCTTGATAAACTTTACAGTCCTCAATATTGAGGGTTTAGGGTTAAGGGTTAGGCCTAAAACCCTAAGCCCTAAACCCTAAAATATAGGCAGGCTGAAGTGGAGATGCTTCAGGCTTCAAGTTGGGTGCCATTCAAAGACAGAGACAAACGACGGCTATGAAAATTTGGAAGACAAAAATTGAAGGCGTCAAATATGGCAGGCGTTGCTTGAGCTTTACCACCATGATCGTGCCAAGCTCATACCAGAGCCAAGATTTGCCAAACAGCGTATATCCAATGCATGCCTGCAGAGCACATGATTTTACATGAGCGCCAAGCAAGGGACCATAGCTGAGTCTGCAGCCAAGGTCACACCATTGAAATTTGCCATTCAAATTACAAATAGTGCCTCAAATCTGCATCCAGCTGTGTACCACTCAAGCTATACAAGGCCTATGCACAGGAAGAGAGTGACACATTTCTGGACTCTGTAGCTACTGGACATGCACAGCGCCCTTTTGGAACTTTACTTCAGATCCTAAAGCAATTATGCACGGAGCAACTTGAAGAGCTGAGACCCGTCATACCTGAAGGGCAGGCAGCAGCGTGGGCAGGATTCTGTCGATAAGATCCATGGGATGAATGCGGTACGGAGGCTGAGATGGCACCACCTTCTCAATCCTGCAAACAGAAGCTGCACTTTCAGCTTGCTGCAGAGCGTTAGGCAGTTGCTCCATCTCAGTAGCTGCAGGAAGGAGACTCTCCGAAACATTGAAGAGATGTTCTCTTGAAGTCAGGACACGGAGAAAGCAATCTGAAATTTTGGATTCAAAAACTCGAATTCAGATGTGGTGAAGGAAAATTTCTCACAGGGGCAGTTTGCCGTTGTGCACTCCGGCCACCATGAAGATGAATGTTGGCACAAAGGTGAAAAAGAAAATCTGCAGCGCAGCAACCAGAGTCAATGTCTCAAATATGGCCCATGTATCTTGTCCATGTCTCTGACATGGCACTTGCATAATCTCATAGAGGGATCAGGCATCCATCAACTTCTGCTAAGAAACCAAGAGGACGCTCCCTCTCTTTACTGTCAAAATACAGGCAAAAAGACTCAGACTGCCTTCTTCAAAATGATCAAACTCACCGGGTCTCTGGCAAAGCGCAGGAAGATCTTTCTAGGCAGCAAGTAAGACTCCCATTCTTTTGTGGTCCATCCCACCATTGAAGTCTGGTCCACCATCGGATGATCCTGCAAAGCACCGCTGGATTTCTCAGGTACCTCAAGGAATTTGTCTGCAGAGAACACTCTCAGGCAAGAGCACAATAAATCACTATCAGTAAATCTCGTTGTTACTGCCAGATGCAAGGTGTGTTTGCAGACAAGCTGCAGGTGAAAGCTGCCGCGCATCCTGCCCCTCGATGGACTCGCCAGGTCCAAGCAATACCCAGTGAACCGTGGGCACGGTGCTCGGTATTTATACCGGCCTTGCCAGCCGGGGCCGTGCTTCCACGAGCAGTAAACAGCATATCAATTAGAAATGAGAGACACAAAACAAACAAAGCAAGGGGAGATTCTCACATCTTTGGCAAGGTTCATGTGGTGGTCGATGTTGTGGTTCTTGTGCCAGGCTGAGTAAGATGTCATTTGCAGGGACCCAAGGATTCTTCCCAACCACAGATTGGCCCTGCTGCTCTTGAAGAAGCTTCCTGCAGAAAACAGACAACCTGAGTCATCCTTGTGACAAAGAGCTTCAATGTTTCTGCAGTGCACATGAGGCTCATTTCACTCATAAGGAACTGAACATCAAGTCGAAGAAGATCGAATAGCAGACTTCCTTCAGGCAGATGACTTGCTTAGCAGCTTTGGGACCCACGGTGCACTAACTGGTCGTTGGAGCAGACAAGGTGCATCAGAACGCTGTGTCTTCCTCATGTATTACACTGTACAGAAGAAAGTGTCCTGTAGGGTACAGCCCTGACACAGCCAGTGGGGATGAGGGCAGGCAATGTCTACAGCGTACCATGGCAGCAGTCATGGAAGATGACGAAGAGGCGATCGTACAGCACTCCCCTGTGGAATACGAGAATTGCCCACAAGGCCCAATGCTTTGTTGCAATGGGGTGTGCAGCAAAGAAACCGACGTGCAGGATTGCCGTCACGACCAAAGCTCGGATGGCCAGGTACAGATCCGGCTTGGAGAATTTTTGCACATGAGCCTTGACCTGAATTTCAGGACAAGCCACAGCGTTATGCAAATTTTACCGTCGACGACTTGACGCATGGCGTTGCCATATCAGCTGCATCAATCGTACGCCCCAATCGGACATGCAACAGAGCTTAATGTGATGATTTTAGAACATTCAATCACCAGGAGCGAGTCAGCAATACTGAGTGCAACGCAAGCGTCGAAGTGATTGCCTCTCAAGTAACCCCAAAGCCCTACTCGGCTGGCATGAGCGAAAAAAGGGCCTTGCTATGGCCATTACCTCTTCGACATTTCGCTTGATGTCTTCTATCGGTCCAATTTTGCTCGTTTGCCACACCATATCGACGAGAGTGGGACGAGACCTGGCCTTCCGCTCAGTTGTCACCTGCAGGGTTGAAATCCGCAAAGCTTCAAGCTGTTGTGAGACACACAAATACGATATATGAGCATCAAGCTGTTATATTCATATAAGCAAAGCCTGGAATAAACCGTGTGCAGGAAAGTTGGGAAATGCATCGGAACCAGTCGTACCACGGATCTGGTGTACGGCACCTATCCTTTGGGCGTGCGTGCATTCCAGACTCTCAGAGTAGCGTCTCACGATATATTGGCCGATCGATCTTGTCGAATTCTCCTTTTAAAGGTGGCGAGAAAATACGAGTTGTGTCAAACCCTAGCTAGCTAGGAGGATGTTGACAAACCCCGGAACAAGCACGTGCGACAAATTGGTCGCCTGTGAAAATTTCTCTGAAATGCTGCCCAAGGATGAGAAGAGGCACTTTTGGGATTACTATTGGGTGCACGGTACATGGCCAGCTTTTTGCAGGCTGTCGAGGCAGCATGCTCATGCAGCGCTGGTAGCACGTGCTACAATAATGGTCCTTCAGTTGCAACCAGTTGGTCTGCAACTTGCAGCTTGAAGTTGCTTTGAATACTATTCCAGAGGGCACGGTGCCATAAAAGAGTAGCGTTGCAACTGTTGATGGACATGTTTACATGATGCACTCGAAAACATTCCGCATGGTTATCACTCAAGAATCTCCAGCTGGACATGTGTACATGGCGTTCTCTATGAGGGACCCATGACATCACCCAGAAAGATGACCTCCAGATATGTGCAAGGGGCCCGTAATCAGTACAGACAAGATCCATTCTGAGATATATAGTTGCATTTGCACATACGGCTATATATATATTGGCAAGTGCGCAGCATTCCTGCTGCAGAAAACAGGGTGCATTGTAAGGCATGCGCACAGGCAGCTCAAGCATACAACGCAACTATCCTGAACAGCCTACACCTCGGCTAGTGCCAACACCCCATACAGAAGTGGTATGTACTGTTTAAACAACCACTCTTCAGTCACAAAACCAACCTCAACGTTGCAAAGATGCATTGCATATAGCAGAGAAAACACCCATTTCGGCACCAGCCAGGCTTGTGCCAACATGGGGTGACTCGCAGCAGCAGAAGGTCCTAAGGCGTTTGTCTTGAGTTTTGTGATTTGCCGTTCAAAGAAAGCAACATCAAATGCATGCATGCGAGCAGCACACTGACTTGTGCGCTAAAAAAATACAAGATGTCAATGCACATCCCCCAGAAGAGCAACATTCCCCTGCTGAGAGCACTGCACCACATAAAAAGGCTATTCCTACTGATATACAGCTCTGTTTGCCTGTCCCCTCAATCAAGATGTTCCTCTTGTCTTTTCAGTGTGTTCTAAACTGCTGCGAAAGAAATCAGCCTACCCTCTACAGTAGTACTTGTACGCGCAATTATGAACTGAACACACAAAATCATTCCGTTTTCTTGAGCTACGTATGTCTTTTATGGCCCTATCTCTTTAGCGCTGAGCTGGAAAGAGGCAGGAATTAGAGAGCACAATCTAGTGAACGTTCCTTGCATCCGTTGGGCATGCCGCGCATGCGCTTGAAACGTGCAGACAAGCTAACCAAACATTTTTTCCAGCCTGCACCCTCTGATGGGCCTCCTTGCTGAACCTCTGCCACGCAGCCAGCGTCCTTGTACAGTCATGCCTCAAGATCTGCACAGTTTGTGGTCTTGTCTGTGGCTGTTACTGCAGGCCGCATCCATTGGGGCCTGCCACATGTAGCTGCTCAGGCTCCCGGCTGCTATCTGTTTGTTGATGTCTTGGCAATCACAGGCCACGACAGTTGCTGTATGAGCGCTGAACGCTCCTTAAGGCATTGTGAGACAGCTGCAAAAGTGCTCTATTGCTGTGATGCACATTGTGGCCTGCCAAATGCACACATGCATACCGCTGATCAGGCTACCCAATGCTTCTCTATTATATATTTCTGGGCAATTATGGGCCACAACAGCTGCACAAGACCTGTAGAGCAATTTGTATCCTATGGCGTGCATTCAGCCGATCAGGCGGCGGCGCCGGGCCGGCCGCGCGTGCCGGCGGCTGGGGCGGGGTAGGTTGAGTGGGTGGCATGCACGCTGATGCGTAGCCTTCCTGTGGCCTCACGCCACAGCGTCACTTTGTCTCCTACGCCCACTGCCCAGAACGCTGCGAAGGTCTGCATCACAGACGAGATTTGCTTGTGTCAGGCGCGCTTGTAACAATGTCAGACATTGTCAAGCAGAACACCCATCAACAATTAGAACGACCTGCTCTTCTGGTGGACAATTCTGCAAGAGCACGCAGGCTTAAACAAAACATATACAGGAATACCTCATGGAAAATTGGTGGAGGTATAGCATGGTCTGGGCTCATGCCAGTATGTGCGAGTACAACAGCGACAGTGCTCAATCCGCGTGTAAAGGGGGTGTGACTCACCTTCCAGCCGGCGCGCAGCTCGTAGGAGTAGCGGTGGGGGACGCAGCGGTACGTCATGGGCCACAGCCGCCCGCTGTCATCCTCCAACTCCACGCTCATCTGGCTCGGGCCGCCTGCAGCGCAAAACCAGTGTCATCCATTGTGCTCCATCAAACAGCGATGTAAGTGACAGATAATCACGTCCCAAAGCCTTGAACAGCTGCAGGTGGGGACACTCTTGTGCACCAAGCAAAGGCGAGAATTGCCACCCACAAATGTGCCAAGAGAGCCACCACTGCCAAGCAGATGGGAGCGTGCAAAAGTGAAAAAGCGTGATGCAGGTTTTCTTACCTGCGCTGGTGTGGGGCGGCTGTGGGAAGAGGTGGCGAGCCATGTCCTTGGTGAGGCACATGATGTGGTCACAGCTCTTGTAGTCCAGGGTCTTGGCGAAAAACCCTGAGCCCTGGTGCGGCGCCGGAGGCGGTAGCGGGGCGCGCGGCCGGTGCGCGGCTGTGGCAGAGCCGGCCCGGCGCTCCACCTCCTCAGCCGCCTGCGCCAGGCTCTCCAGCAGCAGCCCAGCAGCTGCCGCGCTGCCGGCGTGCCCCTCGTACATCCCGTTCCCAAAACTCTGCTGCTGGTGCTGCTGCTGCTTGTCCTCATACTGCTGCTGCTGCTGCTGCTGGAACAGGGGAAGCTGGAAGAGCTGCTGCTCAGCGCGCCCGTCGGCTGAGGCAGCCGAGGGTGAGAAGAATTGGTGCATCGGGTCCAGAATATCCACGGGTCCCTGCTGCTGGTAGCTGACAACGCCGCTAGTGTGGGGTGCGTCGTCGGGGAACATTGCCGCGGCGCCGGCGGAGCACTCGGAGGGGCTCTCCGCGGAGGCGGCCGCGCCGCCGGCTGGCGCGCGGGGGCTGCCGGCCGCAGCGGCGAGGTCTTCAGATGCGTTGTCTCCACCGCTCTTCACGATGCGAAGGCCACAGCTAAGCGGCGCGATGTGCAGCGTCGGGCTCGCTTCAGCTATTGGCTGCAGCTGCTGCGGCGACTGCTGCTCCTCCAGCCTGCAGCATATATATGTGTTTAGCACATGCCCCATGCGCTGATTACTTCCCTATACCATATCTAGAAAACCCCATAGAGCTTGTGCTTACATATTATTTCCTACACATCTTGTGCAAGTGGGTACATGTCAGTGCACGCAAAGTGCCAAGCTAATACTGTCGAGGCGAGGACAAATACAAGACCAAGATCAAAACGCAGCTTACATTGAGGTGGCAGCAACAGAGGTGTTGGCCTCCCAGTATTGGTTGAAGCCGAGCACGCCGGGCCAGCCGGCCACAGGTAACGCCCCTGGCCAGCCGTGCCCCCCGCGGTGGACCTCAGTGGTGTCACGGGGCCCCCCGGTAACGTCCAGGTCGGAGTCAGTGTCCTCGGGCGTGCTGTTCTCCTTGTCGCACGCGCTCGGCTGCAGCGCCATCTGCACCCGCTCCTCCTGGTCCTGCACAGCCAGCCAACGAATCACCCACTGTGTGTTCAACGGAACACTTGTCTATAGTAGTGAGAACTGCAAATAAACGCACATTTACCACGACTAGCACTCAATAGCAACCTCAAGAGCAGCCCTGCCATGGCTGTGACTCACAACCAAGCATGCAGACCTTGCTGACGGGTCTACAAACGTCACACCCAACACAGCATAAGAGGAGGACGACACGCCCCACAAAATGACAACGACGGTGGTAAGGAACACAATGGTCTCCCGTGCAGGTATCAAAAAGCGGTAGTAACACCATCTATGATAATGTGTAGAAAAGGAATGCACACCTTCAGCTGGGAACTGAGCCGCTGCAACTGGGCGTCCCAGCTGCGCAAGCGCGCATCCCAGTCGGCCAGCCGGCCTTCGCGCGCGGCCAGCTCGGCTGACCGCGCCGCCAGCTGCGCCTGCACTCCGCAGCACGCCGCCTCGCGAACCGTTACCCCCGCCTCCCTCTCCGCCACCGCCGCCAGCCACCTCGCGGCTGCAGAGTCGAATCCCTGCATCAAACACGCTCTTGTCAGGACGATGGCCTTTCAGCCATATTTGCATGCGACTGGTTGCAGGTTTAAACCCGATGCTCGCACTTCAGAAGCTGCCTCCTTGAGGACAAGACTTGAGGTCTGCTTTACAACAGGTACGTCATCCAGAGCTCCACTGCCACACGAGGACTCCCACATTACAAGGGTTCAGGGGTAAATTACTTTACTTCCAAAAGACAACACAAAAACCTAGACAAGCAGAACCTCAAAACAACACTTGTGATCTGCAAAGCATGAGACACGGTCAGAGCTGGGAAGCTACCTCGTAGGCACTGCGCACGCCGTCGAGGCTGTCAGCGCAGGGCATGCGCAGCTGCAGCTGCCCGGCACCTGCCCGCTTGCGCTTGCCAAAACTCCTAAGCTGCCCTGAGGGCAGCAGTGCCTCTGACGTTGACGCTCCGTTCAACCCATTGCCAGTCAGGGCTGCCAGCTCCCTGAAGCCTCCCATATTCTACCTGCAAAAATATAAATAAAAAGATATTAAGAGCGAGCTTGACACAGCAGAGGCGGTCCCTGTTGACATACAGTTGGGTAGAGAAGCTTTCACATCAGCTTCAGAGGAAACAAAAAGGCAGCAGCAGCAGCAAAGGCTGCCAAAAGTGCTGAGGCTGCACAGCTGGAGTGAACAGCAAGGCGCCTTCAGGGACAGTCACCCCTCCAACAAGGAGTGGCATTAAAGCCAAAAAAGGGGCCAGGACTGTGCCAGGCGAGCGAACGGAGTCCTATTGCACAAGAGATGCGTTCACAGCCTCCCAACGTGACCTCGCCACACTACCAGGCTGACATCACGAAGCCATCAAAGCAGCAGTGGAGGTAAAATATATATGGCAGACACGAGCACGGCTCACAACAGGCGCCAGGGAAAACCTGAGGGGAAGTGCCCCCCTAGCAAACCACAGAGGTGGATTAGGACACCTCCGAGTCAGCAGGTGACGTTAAAAGATGCAAGGGATTATGCAAAACGCTCCTTCCACCACGGCTGTGTCCGTGCCCCCAGCCCACAATACCATGCTCATGAAATTATCCGAATGACATCTTGCCGCATGCTGAACACATGTCAAGCATTTTGGACCATTTTGCCCAAAAACCATAAGGCCTGGGAGCAGAAGGAAGCCTCTGGAAGCTGACCTTTTCCTTGAAAGACGGTGTCCGCCTCTTTGACGGTCGGCCCCCTTGTTTAAAACTTTTAAAGTCGATCCCACTCCCAAGCAGACCGGTGCCGACCGTGGGCGCGCTCAAGAGCGATGAGCAGACGTGTCCCGAGGCCTCCCGATCACCTTCTTGTCGCCTACGTAAAGCACTGACCACGCAGCTGGTGTCCTTCACAGGCTGATAAAAGCTGCTTGTGTCCGGTCTCCGACAATCTGACGAAAGGTTTGTGACAGTGCGCACAGAATTGATGTTGAAGGCACTCTTCTTGACGTGGCGTTGTGTTGAGAGGAAAGCAGTCACGTAAGGACCGATTAGAAATCGAGGGTAGCTTCGCAGACGGCCTCGGCCCCACCTCGCTTCCGACACCATGGCGCTGGAAAAGCTAGTACTGCAGAATTGCTACATAGACAAGAATACTCTCCTGACAACCCATCAGTGAGTTATGTTGAAGGATCGGGTGTCGATGGAGATGATTTGAATAAATCCAGAAGACGCTTTATTGAAGATTTACTAGGATCGGGTAAGCAAGGAGCTGCCTGTGCGGATCATGGCGGACTATGATAGCGATGGGGGCGATGGCAATCTACAAGAAGCACCACGGAAGCGGCAGAAGCGCTTCACGTTCAAGAATTTTGCACAGAGGGTGGCGGAGGTGGGCCTTTTCACTTGTTAGGAGTTCATTTACAGAGGCAGATGCCCGTTTTATATGCCGTCGTATATTAATAGCGGTTTGAACTCATTTGCCATCAACGATCGCTGCCTGTCCTCCCTTGAAACCTGCCGTCAGGCTCGTAGTAAACAACAGAGGGCTGTCAGATCACTGCTGTAGAGAGGAAGCCTCAGTGGGAACTCCTGTTCTAATAAAACTGCGGTTGACGGAATTGAATATCGACTGCCATCTCAGCTAGAGTCGATCAATGGTGCAAATCTCAGCCAACAAGTGCATCCCCGCAGGTCGATGTGGATGTGTATCGGAGGCCTCCAGTGCGTGCAGAGCCGCTGCCTGGATCGAGCTCGTTCTTTCATGAGGAGCTGCAGAAGATGCGCGAGCTGCACACCACGGCCGACTTCCTGCAGGCGGCCGCAGCTCTCAACCCACTCGTCCAAACTCTGCCACAGCTGGTCCACCACAAGGTGCAATCATTTGCCACCTGTGTTGTGTTGTGCTGCAAGGTTTGCACATCTGGAACCAGCCTGTTTAGCAGGCCCTGTGGCGGTTTCATACCCGTTTGCTTGGGCAGCCCTCGCGGCCCTGGGATATCAAGCGTGCACCATGGCGCTGTCAGAAAGGGCCTGCCCACCATGTAGTATCCCTAATTTCTGTGGAGACTTCTGGAGCATGTGGCTGTGGGCCTGCTCAACTCCTTCTTAAGGACATGTCACCGGCTTGCTTCTTGCGCTAAGTATTGCACCACAATCATTTCTGAGCCATGCATGACCCAGTAGTGCTGCTCGATGACAGGATGCGGTGGTGGGAATTCTGCTGGGGGCGGTGCGGATGGATGCAGCGCTGTCACTGGAGCCAGTTCTGGCGCTGCTGTCTGTTTTGGCGCGGGACCTGCAGGAAGACTGCGTTCCCTACGCCCCGCGCATCATCGACTCCCTTATGGACCTCGTGGAGCAAGGTGCGCTATTTGAGCTTTGGTGTTGTTATGCCTATGCATGCTTGACTGTGCAGGAGTGCAAGGGGCCGCTCTGGCATGGAAGGCTGGCCGCAGTACGCGCTGTTTGAACCGTGTATCCTGCGTGATTGGAGTGATTGGAATGCGCTACCGTGTGCAGTCGTGCATGTGGTGGTGTGCCACGGGGTGGTGGCCCCAGGATCACATGCAGCAGGCCATCAGAAAATGGCTGTTTTGAGAAGTTGGAATTGAAGCGCCATTGACAGCAGCTCAACAACGACCGGGACACAAAGAAAGTCATAGTAAATATATATGGACACATACGGATGCGCTGGATTGTTGTTGACTGCCGGGTGACTGCTCCATGCCGGAGCGCCGATCAGTATTACCAATGATGACACATTACTGATGTGACGATGCTGATGTGGCAGTGCTGATGTGCCGCAGGCGCAGACCGAGAGCCGGAGCTGCTGCAGCATGTGTTCGGCTGCCTGTCGAGCCTGTTCAGGCACCTGGTGCGCCACCTGGCCGATGACCTGGCCGCCATGCTGACGCGCACCGCGCGGCTGCGCTACCACCGGGCCGAGCACGTTCGGCTGCTGGCCGCGCAATCGACGGGTTTCCTTTTCCGGCATGCCGGCCAGCGCGCGCTGAAGTCCGGCATGCGCGCTGTCTTTGCTGGTGAGCTCTCTGCTTCATCCAGATCCCTCGGCCCTGCTTGTTAACTATAACACAATGGATGGTGCCCGCCTGAAAGGCTTCCATGCTGGATGGTGCTGATGCTCGCTGTTCCTACATGAGCAGAAAAGCGCAGGGTAGAACGCTCTTGACATCTGCCATGCGCTGCTTTGCGAGCATGTTGGAATACTGAATCCCAGCTCATCACAACTGATGGATGTGATTAATGTCAGCCGCTCTTAGGATGACTGACGTACGGCACCATGTCTTGGCTGGCTGTAGCCCACTGGTATGCAGCTTTGTGAGTGCAGGAGCCTCTGTCCTGGCATCCCAGCGCTCTTGTCAAAGTGATATAATTATACTTGTGTTTGCTCCAGAGCATGCGCTGCGGCCGAGCGAGGAGAGAGCCCACGGAGCCGGCCTGCTTCTGGCGGAGAGTATTGTGGGCGTTGGTAATGGGCTGCACTCGAAGGCTGCTGTGCTGCTGCCGCTGCTTCTGCGCGAAGACGTGCTCAACCGCTCAGACCTGAAGCCCGCCACTGAGGTGGGCAGGCGCACAATATCTCAGGCATGTTGCATGATGCTATCTGCTATGGCCAGGATGTCAGGAAGACATTGTTGTGGAAAGGCTAAAAGCAAAGCATGGCAGTGACTTGCTCGAGTATGTGATGGCGTCATCAGGCTGTTTAACGCTGGGCCAGCCCTCTGTTGGAGTCACCCACCTCAGCCTCAGCGCTGGCTTCAGACTTGTTGTTTGATGACTGTGATCTGGTCACAAAGTGTCACTGTCTGTGTGTTTAATGTGTGCTGAAAGTTGTTAGCGTGGGGAAAGAAGGTTTTTTATGGTCCTCGCAGGGAGGGAAGGTGCCATCCAGGGAGGCATTGCGCGAAAGAGCGGCTGCGGTGGTTGAAATCGCGCTGGACCGGCTGCTGGAGCACGGCCGGCGCGGGAAAATGGCGCCGCTGTGGGACACCGCGTTAGACGAGACCGACGCGCGCCTGCGCAGCCTAGAGGCCTCTGCCGGTGCGTGCATGCACCTAATCATGCTGTTTGCAAGTGCAGACTCGCGAAGATGTGCGATCTTCTCCACCCAGAGCACATATTTTTTTGTCGATGTTGCCTGACAGCCTTGGCATGCAGTGGCTGCTGAAGTGGGACTCCTTGAAACCGCGTGAGGCATGCCCAGAAGTCAAGAATTCATGGATTTCTGCGCAGTCAGAAAGCTAACACCTTGCACTGTCACCAGAACAAAAGCATTAGGCAAGTCTGGATTGCTCTTACTGTATATCTGGCATGTGCTGGCAGGCTCGGAGAGGGCGGCCGCTTCGGCGAGCGCCGCCCGGGCGGTGCGCACCATCGCGCAGATGTCCGAGTACATCCGCGGCAGCCGCGTCGAAGACTACGCTCCACTCTTTGCCCTCACCATGCGCCTCGGATCCATCGTCGCAGCTCACCCAGCCGGCGAAGACTCAACAATGACTTACTCGGGTGGTGGCGATGAGTCAGCGGATGGTCACCCCGCCGGCGACGATGACTCGGCGGGTAGTCTTCCCGGCCGCGGCACGGCGTCGCTGCCGGGAGCTGCGCTGCGGCTGGTGGCGGCAGTGATCGGGGGCCACGGCAAGGATGTCGGCGCGAGCGCTGGGCTGAGCGCCATCTCTCGGGCCGCCCCCGGCTGGGCGCCTCTGCTGAGTCATGCGCCCATCGACGAGGTGAGCCTGGGTTAATCGTTGCTAATCTTAGGACTTGTGTTTCCTGAGCATCTTGATGGTGGCGTGCATGCGAGACCTATATCTGCATGCTCACCTTCACACATGTGTGTTGTGCATTGCACTTGCTTCAGACTATTACCGTATAAGATGTGCGGTGTCACTTACACCTGAGCCAATTTGCCGGCATTTCCCTCATCTTTTGCCCTCTTGTTGCTGAGCGGACCAAACGAATTGTGGCCGATCCAGTGCTGCTTTAGAACCTTGAGTTGCTGGTACTGAGCAAGGTTGTTGTGAGATGCTGCTGCTGCTACTTTGTGCTGCATTCAAAATTCTGTTTCGTATCGAGAAATTGAGAAGCTGCTATACTTCAGGCTTTTGGATTTAGGAGAGGGCGTCTTTTAGAAAGGCTGCTATTTTCCATGGCGGTATGTATGTCACAGGTGCTGCAGTTTGTGCGCCAGATCCTGCACGGTGCCGGGGCCGGCCCGGCCGCGGCGGCCGCTCTCGGCCCGCTGCTGCTGGGCGCACTCGGCCGCGGCATCATGGCCGGGAACGCCGCGCAACGCTCGCGCGCGCTGCCTATGTTGGTCGATGCCTGCGATGCTCTGCGCCCCGAGGCAAGTACCCCACACCTCTGAATCCAGCTCAATTACCCTGCTGGATCCGACCCAAAAACCCTATTGACGTGCTGCTGGATGATGGCCAGGCTCGTTGCACTTTCAACCTTATCTGCTGCAGCTTCTGGGCATCATACTTGATAACAGGGGATTCCCTTTACGGCAACACCTGCCACTAAGGACCTCTGATGCAGTATACCTCCACTAAACCAGAATAAATTCTGACGCGTGTTGAAAGGTGTGCAGATCTCGGCGGGCCAGGATGCAGTACCCCTGCTGATGACAGCGCAGCCCGGCGGCGTCCGTCTGGCGGCGTTCCTGCGCAGGCTGGCGACTGAGGATGACTCACCGCCGGCCGAGGCATGGGCTGCCCTGCGTTGTCTCCCCCACGCCTGTGAGAAGCCTGATCAGGTGCGCCCCCCTAACCCTTTTCTTCGAGCTTTTTTGGCCACTCCTGAATGGGTGGGAGTTTGTGCTGTGAGTTCAGAGCAGGGTTGTTTCCTATGTCTCCTGCAGCACTGGGTCCATATTCCTTGCCCCTGTGTGATGGGCTTCTAAGTAGCAGCACGAGTGGGTCTGGCATCGAGAGCCCGTTTGTTGTCGAAAAGCTCTCTGGCGGGGCGTGGCATGTGGACACAATGAGAATGCAGAGCACATCTCTCCTTTTGCCCTCTGTGTGTGTCTCTGGACTCCTTTGGAGGGAAATGTGACCTTGTCTGTGGCATACAGGTGGTGGCAATTTGCAACATGCTGCTGGCCAGGACAGAAGCTGCCATGAGTCAACCTGAGGACATCCCTTCGAAGACTCGGGAGGGCCTTGTCTTCCTCCATGCACAAGTGATCCTAACTCATATCTCCAACCCTCTTTTCGAAGGTCACAAGTGTTGAATTCATTCTGTCAAAACCGGTGTTTGGCTGTCTGGCTATCAGGCCTTGTTCCCCTGCATGTAAGGAGTTTCTTGAGCCATGGTAAAGAACAATTATATACTGGCCCTGGTAATATATTTTGGGCCATTCTGCGTATGAGGGTCACCAAAGGGAGGTAAATTTAATGGATCACGGGTGTTTGATGCTGTTGTGGTGGGGCCTCACAGGCCTGCCTGAGCTCTGCCAAAGAAGATTGCACTTTCTAGCAGTGCTGTGCTATGTCGGCAGGCTACGTTCTTGGATCATCAAAGGGAGATGATTTAAAGCACACGGGGTGTGTGAGGCTGTTGTGGGGTGGATTCACAGGCACTGCTGCTCCAAGCGCGGGTGCAGGCAGGGCACGCCCCTGCACGGGCGCATGAGCTGGCACAGCCTGCCCTGCAGCTGCTGCGCAGCTGCACCGGCAGCTTCCACGCGCTTGCCACAGCTGCCGACATCCTTGATGGCTGCAGAGCGTCTGGAAACCTCCTTCCTGAGGCACAACTGCTGGTGGGCTAACAATCACTCATGCTTGCCTTTTCTCTGAATTCCTCCTTCAAATACCTGCAGTGCAAGTCTGATCAATGGATCCCAAGGAAACTGACAGGATCATGCACATACGCTGTTAGGGTGTGGCTGTTAGGATGTGGCAAAGCGGTGTTGACTGGAGAAGGCTTCTAGAGTCCACCATGACACTGCGCAGGCCAAACCCCAGTAGCCAACGGACATCTTGCGCTGAAACATGCTGTAAATCATTATGCGTGCATTGAAACACCCCATAGTTCCTTACTCGTACTTTTTGGTGTGCACAGGAGCTGTTGCCTCTACTGGCGCCGAATTTGAATGCGCGATCGCAGTCGCACCGCGCAGCCGCCCTCAAGGTGCTCAGCAGCTTCCAGCAGCCGGCGCTGCCCACATCGGGCAACGGGCAGGCGGCCGCCGCCCAAGAGCGCAGCGACATATTCCCCCGCTGGGCCCAGATCGAGTCCCAGGTTTGACATTCGCCATGCTCTTTCTGCATGCATGCAGATGCTTGTGCACTTAAGAAAGCGTTGCATCAGCATGCTTGCCAGGGAATTGCCAGGCAGCTGGGAGTTCTCCTGCATTCAGCAAGACACGTTGTACATTTTTCCAGAAAAGCTTTCAAAATTTTCAAGCTGATGCTGCCACAGACACGAAGTGCCCCCTTGTTTTGGCATCTTCCGGGGCCAGAATGGATTCTCTTGCTTGCTGGAAAGCCTGCAGGGATCCCGTTCCCGTGCATGCATGCATGATGTTGTACATCACGGCAACAAGACATGCATGCTTGCTGGTTGCTCAGAAAAGAACTCCGATTCTGAAGAGGGATTGCCTCTGCAGACGTGCACGCTGGACAATGGCCGGGTGGCGGCCACGGCGATAGTGCGCATGAAGACGGCGCTGGAGTACGGCCGCGTTCCCTCCTCCCAGATCGGACCCCTCGTGCGCAGCCTGCTCGGCGCGCTGCATGTCAGGTCAGCCCGCTCCCCTTAGTCATATTTACGCCAAATTTGGCACCTGTGCTACATGCATGCAAACGACAAACTTCAGGATGCCAGAGCTCACCACAGTACTTGCGGATTTGAGTTTCTGGCATCATTCATGAAGGGTGTATGGCGCGCCTTTTCCATGCAGGTACAATTCTGCAGCTGCATTCTGTTTTTCCAGTTAGAGACTTGTTGCCACATGGTAATGTGTGTATTGCTGACACTGTTGTTGCTGTGTCGCTTCTGTGGCTCCCGGTGTTGCTAAACGATGGGTCACACCATGAGCAGTGCTCGAAGTCACGTAGCGACCAGGCAGCAACAGGGCACCTGCAATTTCCCTCCACATGCCTCAGATGCACTCGACAAGTCTTTCATTTACCACGTCCAATTCAGGCTCAGGGCTTGATTGCTGCGCAGGTTCTCGCTGCTGTGGGCACCGACGAGCGAGGCTCTGGCGACTGCGCTGCGTACTAATGCTGACGTGGCGTGGCCGCTCGTGCTGGAGTCTCTGCGCGCCTGGCAGGCGGAGTTCCTGTCCGGCGCGGGACGATCCCACAATCCGCCCGGTGCGCAGTTTCTGCCCGGTGCTGCTGGCTGGGCAAATGTTACATTCCTGATCTGATGCCATTAGACGCGTTATGATTGCAGTTCAGCTTCAAACCGTGGCATTGCCCCATTTCATAGCTCCATGTGCCCTGCATGGAGCGTTTTGGTGTAACGCGCCCTCAAGTGCACTGTTAATATTCCTGGTCCCTACAGTATCAGTGTGCATGGAGCCAAGAACAAGGTGATCTTCTTGACTGCTAATATTATACCAATATTGTGTCAATTTGTATTGCAGAGGGGCCAGCGGATGGGGATGAGAGCATTGAGCTGCAGACAGTGCAGCAGCGGTTTTCCTGGCACCTGGAAGAAGGCAGTGTGGAGCGCAGCGGCGGCTGCACCGACGCTGCCATGCGCATGTCCAACCTTCTCAAGGTGACTGCTGCAATCTTGTCACTGAGGTCCTCTTACTGTGGATGTTGCCTTGCTCTTGAATCAAGCACTCTGTCCGCCGTGCAGGTCCCATGCATTCTCCTTCCTGAAAGCTCACCAGATTTGCCCGACTTTTTCACCAATGCGGCTCCATCTGTGCTGCCGCAAGATTGCAGCGTGATCACAAGATACATAGTTGCAAATGGCATGTGATACTGGCAGCCATGCATGTACCCTGTTAACCATTAGCAACCTCATACCCGGGAACTTTAAAACGACATTTGGGTGTCTACCTGGCTTCCAAAACACCACGGACATGCTCTAGTGGATTGGGCTTGTCGAGTACTTTCCTCATCTGGTCTCAGAATTGTCACAGGTTTTATACTTTGTTGCATGTGAGATGAAAATGTTATGTGGGCCTGATCAGGCGCTGGCGGCGGCCTCAGCAGAGGCGCTGGAGCCGCGCTCGGGGGACTGGGTCCCCCTGCTGCTGGCCTATCTAGGCTCGAGGTCCCCCCAGGCGGCGGAGGACGCCCCTGCAGACGAGGCGGAGGGGGGACCCGATGAGGGTGATGAAGCCGATGAAAACCGGCGGCGCAGCGGTGCGGAAGCCGGCCCGTCCGGGCTGCCCGGAGGGCAGGCCGGGCTGCCCAGGACTTATGTCGGCGCAAGGTGGGTACTTTTGACTGCTAAATTGCTGTGATGTTGCCAGAACCTGCATTGATCAAACCCATTCTGCCGGCTTCTCAGGAAATCGGCAAATGTGCATTGAGCTGGCGGATGCTGTTGCATTGTTTGTCAGCTGACTGAGCGGCATTGTTGGTCCGGGATTCCATCACAGCATAAATACTCCTACACTGTTTAGATGTGTCCCAGGGAGAATGGCCTGATGCTTCTCACCTCACTGGCAGACCATTCAGCGGCCTCATTTGCTCGGTCATTATGTTCTTAAAATTGCACAGTAAATCATGCTGGCACCTCTGCAAAGGGTGTTCACAAGGGTGGATCCACGTGGCTGCAGGGCGTGGCGGGCGCTGGCAAAGGAGTGGATGGGGGCGGTGGCGGGCTTCAAGTCTCTGAGGGGCGTGCAGCGCTGGAAGGATCTCAGAGCTGCCATTGCCCTGCAGCTGCTCTCCAATGACCCGAGCCTGCAGCAGGCATCGCTCAAATGCCTCAAGGTACAGATGTGTCCCTTCTTTCCAAACAGGTTTGATACTGTGTGATCCTCGGGTCGCTGGTGATTAGACCGCCCCCAGGTGAAGCTGCCTATCACAGCACGCTTGGCAGGGATGTGCAGAAGACAGGCCTTCTTAGCTCCCTAACCTCCTTTGCTGTCCTCCCTTACAGAAGTTCACTTATCCAACCAGAATTTGGTGATATGCCGTAACGGAGGGAGTCAGCTGCACAGAAGGGGGATGCGTCCAGGTGGGCTGCAGGTGTGCTCTCAGAGAGATGGTCTTGTGAGTCATCTTTCTGGGAGATCATGGCAGGGCCCACCTGGGCGCGCCCAGATCTACTTGCAGCCATCCACCACTTGAATTCCTGCACTGCAAGGTTGTTTGAGCATCAAGGAATCATTCTGGGGATGACGTGATTCTCGAAAACCCTGACAAATAGGGGTTCAAGCTGAAGTACCTCGGCCCGTACGCGGACCGGCTGCTGCGGCTGGCGGCTGACGCGACCCTGCGCGAGGAGCTGACGGCGTTCCCTCTCGCGCGCACCGCCGACGACGCCATCCAGCCAGAGCACCGCCTCGGTGAGTAGCAAAACCGCCCGGAATTCTCACTTCTTCAACACTCAATATGACAATACTAATTGATTGGCTTGAACGCGTGGAGAACCTGCCAGGATTACTTATTCTATTGCGCATGGGACGTTGGGCGCAGTTGCCCTCAGGAACGCCGCACCCAAAGCCATTGGGAGTGAGGGTTGGAAGTGGCTAAAACAAGCAGCGGAGATCTCAACGAGGACCTGCTTGTCTAAGCAATATCACGACGATATTGAAGCTCAGGCAGAAAGGTGGAAAGCCCACTGAGCGGCAGCAGCACATTCGATGAGCGGTAGAAAATTCTGTTTGCAGGCCTGACGGCGGTGTTGGTGCGAGTGCTGTGGCCCAAAATGCGCAAGCGATCCGGCCGGCTCGGCGGCAAGGGCGCGCCGGGCTCGGCCCGGGCAGCAATTCTCAACTTCCTCACCGGCCTCGAACCGCCCGAGCTGCGCCCGCTGCTCGTGCTCTTCCTGACGCCCCTCGGCTCCGGCTTCGCCGTCACTCGGTGGGTAATCTGATTGTGCTCTTGGACATTACGAACGTCATGACGTTGATTAAAGTCGATACTGCTGGATTTATTGGTTATTTCGTTGCATTATTGAACCCGTTCAAACAGCAAAGGGTCTATCATCAATCTAAGCAGTCATAATTAAGCCAGACCTTTGCAACGCCATCAACGTCGGCTGGCGGTAGACGTTTGTGATGTTTATGAAGTAGCCGTGCAGTAGAGTATTGTGCAATTCACGTTCCACCGGCCAAATGGCTGAAACTCTAGATTGACCGCAATGTGCTGCACGTAGAACCGATGGCGTTGCTGCGGCGGCCGGGGCTGACACGCTGTTTGCAGAGCCGTGGTGGGCGGCCGAGCTGGGGCGGCGGGACGGCGGCTGGTGGCTGTCGGCAGTGGATTCTGGCGCGCTGGCCACGCTGCCAGGCCGGGTGCGCGTCGGCTTCCTCAACGCCGCTGCCGACCTGCTTCGCCACCTGGTGCGTCTGCTTTCTGCTGTTCCTGTTTGCAATACATGCTACAGCACATACTCTTACCTAGTTGCTGATTTTTAGAGACATTGGCTGCACGGTCAGCCGGGTCTTACCTATTCTGTACGCTGCTTCCCACGTCTCAGACCAGACCCCTGTCTAGTTATTCCCGGCCTGCTCTTCTTGCTCAGAACTTCATGCTGCTCCTTATGCAATTGAGCGAGAGAATTCTGCATGGGTAAACCCGCTCGTAGCCTAGTTTAGGCTTTGTTTGCATGCCCAATCCCGACATCAGATTTCCTATGGAGCGCTTTGTGGGTCGAAATGTACCGACTCTTTGACAGGTACTCATGATCTGCGTGGTTCTTTTGTTCTTCCAAACTGTTCCTGAGCGTCCTGTTGGGTGAGCGCAGGGCCACCGGTTGGAGGCGTACCTTCCGGAAATTGTGGCCCTGCTAGTGTCTCTCCTTGAGGGTGCCACGTCATCGCTGCCAAAAGGGGCGCCTGCAGAGGATGTCCATGTCAGCGCCCCCCTGGCAGTGACTGGGCAGGACGCAGCTGCGGATGTACATGTGGACAATGCGCCAGAGGGGCAGAGCGATGCTGATGTGGACGAAGCAGAGGAAGCCATGCAAGTTGATGGAGCAACTGAACAGGTGGGGCAAATTCACCCACCAGCAGACAGCACGCTACTCACAATGATCCTCGTGAGGTTGTCTTTTGAGCTTGGGTAAGGGATTTTCCTTCTTGGGATGAAGCTTGGTACCACCCGCGAAGCCTGACTCTGAATGGGTGCTTGTCCTCCGGCGGCACATGGATGTTTGGAAGGGGGGAAGCTATGCAGGGGTGGTTAATCCTCTTCCCATACATCTTCATCCCGTTGGATGTCACTCACTCTCAGCTTCCTTCTATCATGTGTCGTCCATTTGCTCATTCCCCAAGTGTTTTGCGGTGTAGGCGGACACGGCTCTGCCATCATCGGACCCCACCAGGGACAAAACCACTGATTTGGAAGCAAATTCGAATTCAAAAGCGGGCGAGAAGGCGCGGGAAGCTGACGCGGGCGCGAGGGAGGTCCGCTCCGGCGCGCTGCGGCTGCTGGCCGCTGTGTGGACGCGCTTCCCGTCCGCATGCGACTACTCACCCGTCTGGCCGCGCTTCTTTGAAGCAATCGCACCTCTGCTGCCGAGGATGCTGGTGGAGGTATGCGCTTCTTTCCTCTTGACTGAGCCTGTGAGCGTCTCCAAAATTGCAGAAATTTGAAGTGTGAATAGTGATGCCAATCCCCCATAAGGGGGGAACACCTCCTGCCAAGTGTGACTTTTGAGGGTTCAAGTAAAGATCAAGGGGCATTCTGCAGAGATGAAAAGGGTGCTCAGAGTTGTGCAAAGAATGACGCCGATCTCCTCAAAAGGCCTCCTGCCGTGCGTGACCATGGTGGTACAGCAGATTTTCTGGTCTGTAATAGGCTGTAAAAGCCTTTGGCAAAAGGGGGTTGGGTTCGAACACAAGAAGCACAATAAAGCAAACTTCTGCAGGCTATCTCGTTCTGAGCTTCTTACCTTGCATGCAGGCTTCGGCTGAAAAGACACCACCGCTGCTGGAAGTGGTGGCAGCAATTGCAGCATCGCCAAGTCTGGCGCCTCTGCTGGGGAACTGCGCCTCACAGGTGGCAGCCTCAGAGGACGCCACCTGTCCCGTGGACATCTGCAGAGAAGCCTGGGCCAGCCAGCACCACCTGGGCTCCAGGTGCGGTCCTGGTGTATTAACTTTTCTCCTGCCTCTGTATCACATCTTTGTGGTGATAAAATGATTGATGTTTTGAGTTATGGGGCTTTCTGGCAGTACCCAAAATGCAGCCTGCAGCGTTCAGGGCTACTGCCATTTAGGTTGGGCAGCAGGCGCACTTGTCGAGTTCTGCATCATTTCTCATCAGCGTCAGCAGTGCAATACTCAACAGAACACTCCAGACAAACAGGCACTTTGCACCCCACATCTAGCTCCCGCCCACTCGTGCCCGGAAGAAATATCCTCTAATGACAGGAAACCAAACTAAAAATGTGTTCCCTGCCTCGCAGGCTGCTGCAGCAGACGATCGCGGTGCTGGCGGCGCCGCACGCATCAGAGGCGGCGCGGGGCGCGGCTTTGGGCGCGCTCGAGTCGATTCTCGACCTCGGACCGTCCTACGCTGACGTCATCCTGCGCCGGCACACAAAAGATCTGCTGGAGAGCCTCCGAGCGCTCGTCGCGGCGGCCGCCGCCTCCACCGGCGGCGCGCGGTCGAAGCGGCTGCGGCCCGGAGTCAAGGTGGGTCTGTGCAATGCTGTTTTTGCCAGGCTTGTCAAGTTGAGAGGTACCCAATAAACCCACTTTGTACCTTGCAACTGCTCTGCTGGAGGTTGCACACATTGTTGCTTCCTCCCCTCAGGAGCTCCTTGGAGACTATGTGAATGTGCCTTGAACTGCAGCAGCCTGGCACACTTGCCACCGCAAAGCCCACTGATTGCCTAGGAAATGACCTGAACTGAATATATGACCAAACAATGGGTCGGCCATCCCTTAAAATCCCAGAACTCTGCTGTGGAGCCACAAAAGCGGCCTCATAGCCGGCAAACGTACAAGGACAGAAGAGGAAGTCGCGAACAAGTAACAAATGTGCGTATGCTTGTAATGGGTCAGGTGGCGCAGCGAGGCCCGACGCGCGCCGACGCGCTGCGCGCGCTGAGCATACTCGAGCGGATAGCGGCCGGCGGCGCCGCGGCCGGCGCTGACATGGCGCTGCAGCTGTCGGACGCGCTGCTGCCCATCCTCGCGCCCGGGGGCGGCCGGGCCGGGAAACGCGGCGATGAGGCAGCCGCCGTGCGAGTGCTCGGGGTTCTTGCTGCCGTGTGGTCGCAGTCCGCGGAGGCTGGAGGTAAAATTTCCATGAATTCAAATATTTTGTCCGGTGCAGCTTGTTTGGTGTGGGGTGGGCTTTGGGCTGGATTGGTTGCTCTGTTTTCTTTGCGAGGCCTTCAAGGACATTTGTACAAAAGGGCTGAAAGGGCCCTTCGTGACCAGGAGCCTCATATAAGTGCTGCATTTTGCAGCAATTCTCAGCCAGACTCGGCGTTTTTGGGCAGTACAGCTCACACTTTCTTGGTACATAGTAGCTTCATCACCCACCCAGAAAAGGATGATGAGCATTCTGAGACACCCAAATCGAATTAGCAGTCTGAACGGTAAATGCCTGTCCAGGTGGCATCCAAGAGGCGCACCTGTGGAGGTACGCCGCCGCGCTGGCGCCCCTCGCTGGAAGTCTTAGGAGCCGCGAGGCACGCGGCGCGCACACGGCCGCGTTCGATTCGCTCGGCCGGCTGCTGCCACCGCTGCAGCGCTCGGCCCGGCTGCTGTCCGGCCTCAACGCCATGTCTGCCACGGAGGTGTGTTGTTGTTGCCTTCTCTGCACCACTTTGCCATTCCCCTTTTCACCACGGGTATTGAGACAGTGTTTCCTCTGGGGAATGCGACTAAAAGAAAGCAGGCCTCATTGAAAACGTAAGCATTGGCTGTGCATTGCCAGCAACACATGCTTGGTCCGTGCCAACCAACCTCGTTGGTCGCCAATGCATGCCTTCTGGATTTCCACATTGATTGGCCCACACAGAACTAGGCACAAGAACTTGTCTATATCCGCAGATTGATGCGCCGGACTACGATGCACGGCTGGGTGCTTACGCGGAGCTCAACCCAACTACTTGGGCCGCCATGCGCGCAACCGAGGCGCTGCCGCTGCTGCACGCCGCGTTGGCCGACGTGCGGAATGGAGAAGATCTCGCCGCGCGTGCAGCCGCCTCGCAAGCGCTCTCCCGGCTGATTTCTGCCGCCGCCGCTTTTGGCGACGATAATGATGAGGCAGTGAGCGCTGCCACGTCGTCAGTGGAGGCAGCTTTGGAAGCGGACCCCCCGGTGTTGGCCGGCGGGTCCGGCGCGGAGGGGAAGGTCCTGGCAACTGGGGGATCCCAAGACTCATTGGCAGCGGCCGGGGGAGATATACGCGGGGTGGCCGAGCGGGTGCTCTACTCGCAGCTGAAACGCACACTGGCGATGCCTAGTCTGGCCGTCCGCCAGGTCAGCTTACCTTACCTTACCTTTTATCTCTTACCGTCTCTGTTATGCTTCAGCATTCCTCTGGAGATACTCCTTTCTTTTGGCTTCCACGTAGCACATTCGCTGTATCGGGTGTTCACGTTGTGTGGTGGATCTATGTGAGCAAAACACCTGGGTTGGGAGAAATTTGGAGCAGGCTGTGATGGCTGCACATGACCCGGTTCTTTCAGATATACTCATTTGAATCAAAATTGAGTCAGCATTCTGATGTTATGTGCAGGAGCATGTGGATCTGCTGAGGCAGCTGGTGCGCGCGTTCCCTACCCGCTTCCAGGACCTGCTCAAACTCACGGATGCCGACCCGGAGCTGGACTTTTTCAACAACGTCGCCCACTTGCAGCTGCACCGCCGCTCCCGCGCATTCTTCCGCCTCAAAAAGGTGCGTTTTGATCCCGTCACCTAGGGCATATGCACTTTTGAGCGCTAATTGCTAGTACAACATAGATCTGTGTGAAGTGCAGCATTCAATGTGCACCTTGTACACTATATTTACCATTTCACATGAGTTTGCCGGCCCATGCACACCTTCCTGTGTATGCGTTGAAAGGAGTATACTCTGCCTCCGCTGGCTGCATGATCGGATAGAAGCATTCTGCATGACATGCCGCAGCATAGGTGCATGAATAACGAGTTTTGGTAAGTACAGGCTACTTTGTATGCCATTCAAATTATCTCATGCTATGCAGGCGGCTGAGGAGGGCAGCCTGGGCGCTGGAGCTCTGCTGGGCATAGCAGTACCGCTGCTCCAACAGGTCATCGTTGAAGGTGAGCGCTTACTGATGCATGTCACTTCAACATAATGCATTTTAACCCCAGGCACATGGCATTTGAAGGTGCTTGGTTTCCTGATTGGCAAACACCAGGAAGAACCTGGCTGGCTTCGACACACCAAAGGGATTTGCCTGTGTACAGAAGCGATTTGGTTTCTGAAGCAGAGAGCGGCATAAAAATATTAGTATTATTACACGCATTTCCTGCCAAGAGGCAGGGTGCGTCCTGCAGACAAGCTGCAGTTAAGGCTGCCACAATCCTACCTTTTGTTGGACTCGCCAGATCCAAGCAAGACCCAATCAACCGTGGGCACGGTGCTC
>JADEYI010000644.1_pt1 | contig 41656 bp, 64 predicted proteins | sample 8542331 | NCBI WGS metagenome assembly JADEYI01 (sample SAMN16510988, study PRJNA670497) | mine drainage metagenome | isolation source: biofilm near Copperflume 1 | place: Germany: Marsberg coppermine Kilianstollen | collected 2018-02 | reverse complement strand
GTAAATTCTTAAACATGGCTCTTAAAAATCTGAGAAATTTCTCTGCAGAGAATTTCCTGAGTTAATTCTTACTGGTTTCTAAGAGAAAGTCCCCATAGTGTTCAAATGCGCATACAGTGACCGCAGTTTCTAGAACCAGGCCTGGAACCTAGGTCCGTCAAAGAAAAAAAATGATCCTTTGGTATACACAGATCAATCAGCCTATTGGGGAAGGCTTCCACCATGTACACATTGATCACCTTATTTGCTTCAGTATGAGTCATGCATTCCAAAAAATTCTCTCCAATCAGATGTCCATTCGTCTCTGCACGCATAACAGCCACTGTCCTCACAGAATGCGTCTGCGAGTCTGCTCCTCGACTGGAGCTTGCTTCTGCGCAAACCATCGTGGTTTGCCACAGTGACTGTGCCGGAATTCAAAGTACAACTTATTGCATTTCTGAAATATGCAAGCTGTATCCAGAAGCATTTGGCAAAATCAGCATTGCAAGAAGAACACATTCAGGGCAGGCTCAAAAACATGCCTGTTCCTGAGCCTGATCAAGGACTTGCCTTTGATATTTAATGCCTCTCAAGCACAGCTCAATCAAATAGATCGTCCTCAACTTATTTGACCCAAAGGGCTTGCACACCAATAATATCCGCTGGAAGATCTTTGACAGGTTAAAGGATATTGTACAGGCTGCTGCTCTGTAAGTAAATCCGAGCGCACCAATTTGTTTAGCTGGAATCATTGGTGCGGATTACGAAAAAAGCATAAGCAATAAGTGTCTACCACCCTGCCTGTGAGGTGCAGGGCAATGACGGACCAATTCCCTCTGATGAAAACAGAACCAGCCAGACTCTGGCGCCGTTAACATCAGATCAGTGGCAGACTGCTCGCATCCCTCTTACCAGTATTACGACAGCAAAGGAACAGAACTTCAATCGCTGGACTCCCCACAGACCCTGGTCATGCTTTTCCTGCGAGGCTCTTCTCGCAAGTGGCAGCAAGACCGATCTGCTGTACAAACTACTTGCCGTGGCCTGAACAGGCTGTGCGATGTCTGTGTAGTAAAGCCAGGCCCAGAGGACACCAGTTGTGGGGCGTACCCTGCCAGGCAAGACTATTCCTACTGAGAGCTCATTGGTGTAGTAAAATGGATTGGAAAGTGTCAGATTTGCGAGTCTTTTGCTGGGACGAGCAGTGGCATCGACAGCGCGTGTGATCAGCAGCAGCGACAGGTGGCGCACAGGTGGCCAGCAGGCATGCGCTCCTGTCAGCGATGCTCATAGGCAGCGGGAATGCATGGACTCAAGCAGTGCGCTGCGGGATGGCGTCCATGACTGAGGCAAGGTCTTCGATGCGGAACGGCTTGGCGAGCCAGCCGCTGAAGCCGGAGGCGAGGCACTTTTCGCGCGTGTCCTCAAACGCGTCAGCCGTGACCGCGATGATGCGCACGCGCGTGCGCGGCCACTCGCGGCGTACCTCCGCCACAACCTCCATGCCTCCCTGGAGCACATGCAAAAGGGTGAGCAAAGTTTGAATAATTGTGCGGCCAAGTACACTATCCTTTGAAAACGAGGGGGCCATGCGCTCCCAAACGGCTCCAGAAAAGATTGATGCCCCTACCCCTAGATGGAGAGGCCTGACTGGGGCGTTGGCGCGGAATGTTCAAGAGGTGCGGCTGCGCTGTCAGAGCATGAGATAGGCATTGCTGCACTGGCGTGTAAGATACAGATTTAAAGCTGCACTTGATGTGGGGAGCCGTAGCAGCGAATTCTGAATCATATCTAATTGGCTCTATGAGCTGGCCCTGTGAAACTTTCCAAAGTGACGCAATTGGCATCCTGGGAGCAAGTCTCGCGTCTTGACAGCAAAGGAAATATTGAGCCTGGGCCTAATAAAAGCACTGCTGAGCTTTTCTGCAGTTGGTTGACAAGGTCAATGTAGATCATTTGGTCTGGATGCGACAGCGGAGGGCGGCGCACCTTCCGGGGCATGTGCAGGTCCATCAGAATGACATCAAACGCGTCCGGCCCTCCGCGCTTGACAATCTCATCGTACGCCTCCTGCCCATCCATCGCCTTGGTCACCTGCAGACACACTCATGCCTAAGCAGGTATATTACTGATACTGTTACTACACGATTTTTCTGGCAAGGTAGGTGCGTCTGCAGACAAGCTGCTTTTCGCCGCGGCCAAAGTCCTGTCCTTGATGGACTCGGCAAGTCTGCGACGGGACAACTGAGCACCAATAGCCATGCCAGCAGAACCCTGACCTTGCAGATCTTCCTCGCAGATCGGAGAGAGCACAAATATTTGATGGGCAAATTTTGGCTGGACGGGCCGGCGGTGTGCGCGCACCTGCTTGTAGCCCATGCGGCCGAGGATGCCCAGGGCCACCTTCATGTTGATGGCGTTGTCCTCTGCGATGAGCACGCGAATCTGCGCCCCGCGCGCCTCGCCGCTCTCGGCCGGCCACCGTGACTTCTTCGACGGCGCCGCCGCCTTCAGCTGCCCGCCAGACGCCACCCTGCGCATGCAGCCAGCACCTAGTTAGGCCCTTTTGCCTGTTTCACCAAAGTTGTGAGCTCCTCATACCTTACGTGCAATTGCAAACCCAGTACGCTGTCCACATTTACAGACCCAGCAACCCAGCTCGGTAATCCCAGCAAAGATGCCCTCCATGCCTACATGTCACCAAGTACCTGTGGGCCTGAGCACAGTGACCCCGAAGCAGTACAGGGAATGCATGCTGCTGCCGGACGTTTGCACTGCAGGTGAGACCTTGAGTCAAGAGGCAGAGGCTGGAAAGCAATGCACAGGCTGCACTCACCGCATATCAGTCAGCTTCATCAGAAAAGCGGTGAAGCAATGCACGGGTAAGCCGCTGTGGTATTTGACGTGCAGGTCAGAGGTCCCTGCAATGCACGTCAACAGGTAGCAAGGCAGGGAATTGTAGGAAGCAGCACTCACCGCTGGATGCCTTCGCAAGAGAGGTCGATGGAGGGACGCTGCTGCTGCGACTGCAGGTGGTGCTTGGGCATTGCCCGCGCATGCACCTTGAACGGGGACGACCGCCCGGCGTCGTCTGATGTGAAGACCCCATTACCCTCCCGCAACATCGTCTCCGATGTTGACCGGCTGCACAACGGAGAACCATCTACCACAACACCCCTAATACGGAATATAAACATGAATTAAATTTGGGCACCTATCAACAAGATAGCTCGGTCATAAAGCTTGGTCACTAAGGCCCTCTATAGACTTTGAGCACAAGTACATGAGACCATCGTTGCCCCATGTATTCAATTATCGTGTTCGCGCACCACCACCTGCCAGCAGACCCTGAACAGGTGGGTCACAAACCCTTATGCACTGCGAATTAGGCATGAACAGCCCTCATGGGTGCGCAGAATGCAATGAATAGAGTGTGAGCAGATGCGCACACCTGGACAGGGGCGTGTCGACCGTCATGGACAGGACCTCCTCCAGAGCCAGCTTCAGGCGCCCCTGCCGCGCCGGCCGCGTCACCACCACATACCTGCAAACAACACAACTATCACCTACATGCCATTTCTGCAAGATGCAAGTCAGCTGTTTTGTTTTGGCCATAAAACATGAGATGTGCCCCCGGGAGGGCAACTTTGCCCTAATAAAATGGCATCGGACAGCTCAATGACGACCCTTCTAAGGACAGGTGATGAGATCAGCTCTGTTCTTTCCGCCTGAACATCACCCAAGCGAAAGGTAGGACAGAGACTATTAAAGTTGCACCCATACTTGAAGTTATACAATGCGCCTCTTGCCACTCTCAGCCACAGGCACAGGTTCTCGTCTGTTCATTTCCGCTCCTGGGAACGGTTGAAAAGGCAAGAGGCAGCGCTCCAGAAAAGAGCTAACGCGGGCGCACCCGAGCTGGCGGCCATTCTGCGCACGCACGCGGTCCTCCAGCAGGGCGAGGGGCGGCTGCGCGGCGGTGGGCAAGGGCTTGTTGTACAGCGGCAGCTGCATGCCGTCGTGCGATGCGTCCCGCTGCGACGTGGGAGTGTCAGGGCTCTCCTGATCCTCCATCTCGTGCTGCCCCGGCCACCCCAGAAATATTACCCGCGCCGCCTCGCTCTTGTCGCCCTGCGCGCGAAAAAACGCCCCTCAGCCTTCTTTGCACGAAAAGCCCAGCTTTACGTGCGATGGCCTCAAAATAGCGAAAGTGCACGCGCAAAACGACCTCAGCCTTTTTGGCATAAAGCCCTGCGGCAATGCCGTGGCATGTGCTGTGGGAGGTCTTTGCTCGCTGTGAAGGCCTTGTCACTGCACATCAGCATTAGGTGGGGCTCTTGAGGCCAACGTGAAATTTTACAGTGCCATGACAGGGCAAATGGTTGGCTATGTGTCACCACGACAGATTGGGCAATTACTGTTCCAGGTATCCCACATTCCTGAGCAGTGGACTGGGCAGACAAAGTGGCTGGAGCCAAGCCAAAGTCAAGGGAGCAGTGCTTCTATATAGCTGCATTGCGAGAGAATGAAAAGGTGCACTATTGAAAACCATGTAAATATGCATGCGTTTGCACGCACCTGCAGGAGGGCGTGTAGCAGGTGGTTCAGAGTCATGTCCATGAGGACAACATCGAATGGGCCGGGCACATGGCAGGCGTGCGCCTCCACTTCGCCAGCATGCTGCGGCTGCATGTGCTTTCCATCGCCCATTGCCTCCTGCGCGCTCTGCCGCCGCAGCGACGCCGGCGGCTTTCGCACAAAATTACCTGCGCATAGAGTCGTCCCAAGTCCTATGCAGTGAGATCAGTCATCTCAGCACGCACTCCTCGCAAGACTGAGTGCTTAAGAGCCATTCCATGGCACCATCAGTGCATCCCAAGGCGACAGTGCAAGCACCACACAGTGGCTGGATAACTATGTCTCCACGGCTGCTGACTTCTTCTCGTACGGTTGTAGCGCATGATTCCTGGTAAGGTGTGAGTGTGTGACTCACTGCGCAGCTGCAGGTGAGAGATGGCCTCCTCCTCGGTCTTGACAGCGCACACAGAGGTTCCCCAGGCGCGCAGAGCCAGCTGCAGCACCTGCCTCACCATGTCGCACGGCTCCACCAGCAGAATCTACGCACACGAGAAGCTTAACGAGCTGGAGTCAAACGCCATCATCAAAGCTTTGCCATATTCTTGGCATGTGCTCCACACAGGCAGGCATTGAAGTTTACACAATGAAGGACTGTCTTCAAGTCTGCCTGCTCTGTATTTTAAGCGATGGAGTGCCCCACTCTAGAGGTCATCTAAAGCCTCAAGGTCCAGAATTTACAATAAAGCAGCATGTAGGGAAAATGAGCACATATTGCTATAGGTAGCGTAGCTGGAGTGTAATACATGTGCTGCCCACCTTTTTGCCGCTGGTCATGCGCAGCGTCTGCTCCTCCAGGTCAGTGTCACTGCGCCCTGACGAGCTGGGCGGAGCCACCAAACCTGCCGCAACAGACAAGGTCTCTCCCCCGTTGCCATTGCATTGCACCCACAGCCCATCGGCATACACACACAGCACTGGTGAACCTTTTGGGAGGCCTCGAGCACTGCGCAGTGGATGTACAGGTAAGGGTGACTGAGTGTGTGTTACAGTTGCCAGTATTAGACGCTTCCTGCCAAGATGCAAGGTGTATTTGCAGACAAGCTGCAGATAAAGGCTGCGACAAGTTCTACCCCTTGATGGACTGGCCAGATCCATGCAAGACCCGTTCAATCGTGGGCATATTGCTCGCATTCAATGGGCACCCCCACCAGCCGGGCAATCAGGGTGAATAAAGGGTGACTGAAGGTCATCACAGGGGGTTCTGCTGCGCACCTGACACCACGGTGGAGCTTCCAGAGCCCTCGTTCCAGAGGGAGCGGTTCAGGCGCTGCATGCTGGTGGACCCCTGGTAGTCCACTGCATCCGGCGGCTCAAAGTTCATCTCCGCAGACGCATCGTCGGACTCGAGAGACTCTTCCCGGCCCTCGGGAACCTGCACGGGCAGTCTTTCACTCAGCAAGGAAGACCACATACATGCCTTTAGCATCCGAAAAAGCTCAAAGAGCATGCTAGAACCCTGCAACAGAGTCTGACCGACACAGGTCGATAAGGAACTTCCTCAACACAAGTGGCCCCAGCAGCGGGTTGCATGGCACAGTCAGCCAAGCCGCAACTTTTCTGCAAGGGAGGAGGAGTGGGTAATGGCTGCATTTATTCAAAACAGTGTCTGGAAACGTTGATGCCCTGGCGCCCTGATGCCATAGGGGTATTAGAGCTGGGAATCACTTTGGGCGGGAGCGCAAGGCCCCGCTGTGGCGCAATGGGCATGGACGGGGGCCGTGCAGGGGGCGGCACGCGGCAGCCGATGGTCCAGCGGAAGCAGGAGCCCATGCCCAGACCGTGGGACTCCGCCCACATCTGGCCGCCCATGGCTTCCGCCAGCTTCTGGCTGATCGCCAGGCCCAGCCCCGAGCCGCCGTAGCGCCGCGTCTGGGACGCATCCACCTGCGCGCATGTGCCGGGCGCCAAGTCAGCAGTCTGCTTTCCCAACTGCACTAACAACTGCATCTGGCTAGCATGTTTCTCCATAGCAAAGCAACCACAAAAGGTTGGAACCCCCTAGCTTTGGGGTTCTTGGATATCCCCCCTATTTTCATTTGGAATCCGCAAACAGGAGCACTGCAGTGTACCAACCTGCCCATTGGTATTGCAGGGTCCTGCAGATTTTAACAAACAGAAAATCCAAGGTCAGAAAGAAATGGATGGCATGCTGCACCTGAGAGAAGGACTGGAAGAGGAGGCCCAGGTCCTCCTTGCTGATGCCGATGCCAGTGTCGCGCACGCTGAAGTGGATAACCATCTCTGCGCCGTCGGCCTTTGCAACTGCCTCCTTCGCAGCCGCCTCTGCGGACGGCGTCGCGCCCGTCAAGCGCTGCTTCACAGCCGGGCTGCCACCGCCCACGTCTGCCGCCAAATGATCAGCAACAACCGCTGCGGTGCCAATTGCCTGGGGATCTGTGAAGGCTGCCCCCGACTCGGTGGCGGAGGGCCCCCCAGGAGCTGCCGGGATCGCCAAGTCGCGCAAGCGCTGCATCGTCGGCAGGTTGAATGCCGCCTTTGCCGCGGCCACTGCCTCCTTCGGGTCAGCCACCGCCGACGGCAGTGCCCCCACGTTCTGCACCCCGCTCTGTGGCGGTGACACCCGCTGAAATGAAGCGGCCGATGCAGCCGCCCCTGATCTGGACGGCTCCTCAGCGCAAGCCCTGCGACCCTGCAGCACGGTGCCATGCACTCCTGCCGCTGCCGGCGCAGCCGTCTCTGTCGGCCGCGACAGGGCCTCAGCCGCGTCCAGCGCGGCGCCAAGGTCCAAGGTTGACGGCGCAGCCGTCTCGGCCGGGCGAGCCTGCGCCTCAGAGGCATCCAGAACAGCACCCAGATCCCTGGCAGAGCCTGGAGCTCCCTGGTAGTCCAGCACAGCCCCCTCCCCGCAGGTGCCCAGGTCGTCGGCCGAAGTCGGCACGTGGCCGGCCCAGTCTGACAGCGACAGCGCCTCGCTGCCGTGCACGCTGCTGTCCGGCTGCGATGCAGCCGCCTCCGCCCTGACAAAGTCCCGATTGCCGGATCCTGTCTCCCGGGCTTCCACGGCAGCTTGTTTAGCGGCGTCTGCGCCCTCTGACTCGCATGAGGCGGTGGGAGATAATTTGCTCGCGGGTTGGGACTGCGAAGGCTTTGCCAGGGCGGCCTCGCAGCCATGCAGCTCAACCAAGGGCTCAGCCCAGACTTCCAGCAGGATAGCACCCTGCTCCGTGAACTTGACGGCGTTGTTGAGTACGTTGAGCAGGATCTGCTGCAGGCGCTGCGCGTCTCCCAGCATCACTCGCGGCACGCCCTCCGCTATGTGATACGCCACCTGCGCACAACCAGGAAACATCAATTTTTAAAGCTCCTTATTTATAAGCTCTACACCACCACTCTCATGGTGGTGTAGAGCTTTGGCAAGTACTGTTCTTATTGACACCCCTAAAACCTATTATTAAACCCTCCCGCAGGCTCAAAAATAATTATTTATTGGGGTTTTAAAATACTACAGTAAGTGAAAGGAGCATTGCTCAAAAGTGCACAAAGATTGATGTGAGAGCGATGGAGGAAATAAGGGCGGGTCTGTAGCACACCTGGAGGCGCTTCATGCCAGCTGCTAGGCCGGCAATCTCCATGGCGGCCTCAATGACCGAAGACAGCCTGAAGGGGGCGTTGCTCAGCACCATCTTGTTGGCCTGCACACAGCCAAACACCCTGAATGTCCGTCACCTGTCAGAAGCTCCCAACACATCAGTCCCAGTCCCAAACTGCACTACCACACCCCTTAACAGGTCACATACACTCTCTGTGAATGCTGCTGAAAGGATGGAGTACAGGGCTTGATCGAGACCAAAATGGGCAATTTGGCCCCGGCTGGCGGAGCCGGTACAAACACTGAGCACCTTCCCCACGATTGATTGGGTCTTGCTTGGATCTGGCAAGTCCATCAAGGGGCAGGATGTGCGGCAGCCTTTACGTCCAGCTTGTCTGAAAACGCACCTTGCCACCTGGCAGGACTAGCCTGTAATAACAATCTGAATTACAGTACAAATATGATGATCACAGGGCAGGCTACCTCGATGCGGGAGAAGTCCAGGATGTCTGAGATGAGCGTGAGCAGGGTCTCGCCGGAGCAGCGGATGGTGCTGACGAGGTCCCACTGCGCGGGTGACAGCGCGGTCTCTGCAAGCAGCTGGCCGACCGCGATCATGCCGTTCAGAGGCGTGCGGATTTCGTGACTCATCCGCGCCAGAAACTGCGACTTCGCCTCCACTGCCGCCGCCGCCTGCCCGTGCACAGCCACCAAGATCAGGCGCATGCAATAGATCAACCCTGATTAGCAACCGGAGTGCCGCAGCTTCTACAGAATTCCGAAGCACTGGGAAGTGTCATGCAGATTTAAGAAGCGTGCAGGATTTTCAACTGCTTCTCTCTGACCACTGATTGCTTTCCTGCTGTGCGCAGGCCACCCAATAGTGCAAGGAGCTTAGATCTTTACTGCTGTCATATCATTATGAGGGCAAATACATATGGGAGGGTGGCTCTGCACTGCAACTCAGGCGCACCTGCACCGCGGCGTGCTTGGCGGCAAGCTCGGCCTTCTTGTGCTTGACGAGCTGGGTGATGTCGGACTGGATACCCACGTAGTGAGTCAGCACGCCTGCGCTGTCGTGGATGGGCGTAACGCTCAGGTAGTTGACAAACGCGTCCCCGTTCTTGCGGTAGTTCATTAGCTGCACAACGCATGCCTGCCCCTGCCGCGTCGCGCGCCGCAGCTCCTCCAATGGCGCCTCATCCGTCCCTGGGCCCTGCACCGGTGCCGCAGCCGACTGCATAATAGTGTTGGCACGAAAATCCGGCTGGGCCGGATATGTAGCAACGCCCCCTCTGACCAACCCAAATGCCCCAACTGCGTTACTGGGCACTTGAGCAGTCTCTGCCTGACACTGGCTGTCCTTTTCTGAGTTTCCTGTTACGTCCCTACCAGCTTTCTACCGGTAGCTACATGTGCAGATCGCGATAGGTTAAAATAGCATGTCTCACACTTTCCTGCTCAAGTGAGACCCGCTTTGTCTGGAGGAAACGCACTGCAAAATTAACAGAAGCCTGTGCATGTCCGGGCCATGTCTCAAAACCCACTCAACAAGCAGCACAGCATGCCAACATCAATCCGACATTTTGTCAGGTACTCCAAAAGCAGTCCACACCTGGAGGAAGCGGCAATTCTTGCCGAGGCTCTCTGCGACGCTGTAGCCGGTGATGCGCGCAAAGGCCTCGTTGGCATATATGAGGGGCATGTCCGGCTGGCTGCAGTCCGCGATAGTGATGCCTTCCTTTGTGTTGTCCATTGCACGGTCTTTCAGCCGCAGCAGGTCAATCGCCTCTCTGCTAATTGTCACCTTGTCAGTGCTCTGCTGTTGCGCCAGGTGCTGATCCCATTCGTCCGTGTACAGCGCTGTCTTGTCCACCGAATGACACCTGCACCACGTCAGCCATGAGTGACTGCACCGTCACACCCATGTGCTCGCAGTCCCTTTCTGATGCTGAAGCCATGCTCCTCGCCAAAAGAAGCTCACACCAGTTTATTGATGCCGTCTCTGCAGACCAACAGACCCCATTTGCAGCTCTGCGACAGAGTACAGTATGGCAACATGGCAAGTAAACATGCAGCAGAAAAAGTTTCCGGGGTAGTGCATTGGGGCCTGTGTTGGAGCGCACCTGCTGGAAATGTAGGCCTCAGACTCTTCGAAGGTGCCGTTGGAGGCGCGCGACAGCATGAGGTGCTGCGCGTCGCAGCCGCTGATGTCACTGCCGGTGCCCTCGCTGATGTCAGGCGGCGATGCCGGCGCGGCCGACCCGGTAGTTGTCGCCGTTGTGCCGGAGCGGCGGGACAGGCAGACGCTCTGGGAACAGCGCATGCGCAGCAGCTCGGCCTCCAGCAGCTGGATGTGGTGCTTCTCCCTCTGCAGCGCCTCCTGCGTGACCCCCAGCTGCTGCCGCAGCGCGTGCAGCTCGTCCGCCTGTCAATAAGAGACCCCATCATGCCAGCAATTTCATCCAACAACGCCCGGGGAGCCACTCTGCCATCCTGAAGCAAGGAGGCGTCTGCAAGTTTCCGAAAATTCTTGGAAGCTGGTGGGCAGGACCTTGCATGCGTGCTATGGAGCCCCCTCAAGACTGGCTGCTGTTCTACTGCTCACCCCCAGCCCAGAAAAGGCTGCAACTGACCGAAAGGGCCGTCCCGTGCAACATGATGTGAATGCACCACACAAATTTTGCTGGCAAGATCTTCCGGGCAATAGTACAGGTCTCCTGCAGTTTGGCTCCAGCCCAAGAAATGTTGATCTTGAACGTGTCAGGCCACCCTTCGAAAATTTTCTTCAAACTCGACAAGATGTTAGCGCGGTGTAACTATAAGATATGACAAAAAAGGACTCCTCACCCGTTCCCCTGTGCTGCCATGGACGTACAAGCTATCCCCGGATTCACCGGATGGTGTGTCTCGAGTGCTAGGCACGGCAGTGGTGTCATCTATCGCCCGATCGGCGGGCTGATAGGGCATCAGATTTACTTTGTTGAATTCATATTATCCATGCGTCGGCGTCACCTGGCCCGACAATTTTATATCTGCGCTTTATTCACCAGCACTTTTAACCTCACGCAGGACCTAGAAAGCACTTCCCAGCACCCAAGTGTGGTGGCTTTCGGTCGGTACTGATGATGCGAGTGCGAACGAAACACACGCCGCTCTGCTTCCGTCCGAATAGAGCGAATTACCGGGCCCCCATCTCGAGTGCAGCCGCTGGCCGCTAGAACTCAATCCCAAGCTCACACCCGGCTTTCCTGCGGCCACGTCTGTCGTTAAAATTCCACCTCACCACCAAGGTGCCTTTTCGGGTCCCCTTTCCTATCTGCTCGAGCTTTTGCTTTTGGATATACAAGTGTGGTGTGCGTAATCATGATATGTCTTCAAGGAGCACTGACGTCCTGCTTCTGGATCATACATGGATGCTATAATGCCTGAAGCATATGCGCATATGCATGGGCAGCTGCAGAACATGCCGGGCACCTTGCTCATACTGGAAGGGGCATCATGCTGAATGTTCCTACCGGTTTTTAGAAAGTGTAATTGGCAGGAAAACTTGTTACACAGTGACCATCAGGCTAAGCGGCTAGCAAAGAAGCAGCCATTAAGAAAAAATATTCATGACACTGAACTTAAGGTGAGAGCCTCAAGATCTCCAAGTTCAGCTCGTCCGTGATATTGCCATGATCACAAGCTGTGTGATTCACAGCACAGCACTGCTTCGTCATCAAGTCCAGAACTCATCCTCACAAATATTGTATAAGGCCCCAAGGCATGATTGCACACAGGGAAGGCCATGTATCTGAGGACTGATCAGGACTGCCATTAGCAATCGCGGCAGGAAAACTGCAAAATTGGAGTGCACAGACCAGACACATTGCCCGCCATGGCACAAAATCCGCACAGTGTCCGAGCATGTGCGAATTGGCCTCCCAGGCAGCATACATGCTGCGTCAAAATTGAGCCCTCGCAGAACGAATGGGCGGTAGCAATTCTCGACTGTGCGCGCAAAAATGTACTCAAATACTCAAAACTGTACGGCTTTGTTGTCCTCTCTCGGGGGATCCCCTCATTAGTCACTGCTCTCCACACTGCGACCCCACAGTCCTACATCCTGCTCTCTCGAGTCATGCTGTCACATGCATCCTCCACTGTCACAAAGAGCAGCACTGCAGGAAGTGTCCTGCCTTAGCCTTCATGGTTGGCATGCATGTAAGAACACAATTGCCCTCCCAACATCACTTCCCACTACACACACCGCAACTTGAAAAGAATTGCAGATCAAGTCCAATCTGCGGCGGCCGGCTACTTGAATTGCTGCAGACTGCAACTGTGTCTCCCTCTCCTCTCAAGTTTGTCATTCGTAAGCCAGCAGGACGGAAGAGCAAACGATGCACCAGAATCTGTGCGCGCGCGTGTCATTGCTATAAATGTACTCACATTGACAAAATCGGTCATTGCTCTTCAAAAAAATGGCAGCAGGACACCCAAGGATGGAGCACCAATAGATTGCCACGGAGCTTGTGACAAGCCAAGTCAACAGCCATCCAGTCACGACAGGTGCGGGCTGCAACAAATTTTCATTTGCAAAATCACAAAGCCTCTCTCCCCCTCCGCTCAGCACTCGTTCGCTCAGCGCCAAAAAACAGCATATACAACGCAGCTAAAAGTGGAAGCTCTGCGGCGCAGCACCTCGCACATCAGGGACTGACTCAGACCCAAAGCCTGCTCGGCCCCGGATTTCAAATCAGCCTGAAACAGCAAATTGATTGGGCGTCCGCGCAGGCCTTCCTAGCGCTGGCTTGCGCCAATGGCGGACAGGGAGAGCTGCGAAGGCAGGGGGAATGGCAGGGCCGCCGGGGGACGCGCGTCGGAGGGCATGGGCAGGTGCAGGTATGCCGTTGAACGCAGCGCCGCTGCAAAGTGCGGATCGTTCCACATGGCCGCCATGTCAGCATGACCTGCAAAATTACCAGAGTGTCAGCTTCCGTGCAACTTCCAAGCCAAACTTCTGCTGCCTGTCTCAGGAGAAGACCCCTTGGTGCAGCATTAACAACACAGTCTCTGTTCTCACATGTGTATCACCTTCTAGATGGCACAAGCAAAGATAACAGCACAACGCTGGCATAACCCAGGAGGGATGACAACAGCAGGTTTCAGGTGGCAGAGAGTGCTCACTGGTGGGGAAGGGCAGGTAGGAAGCTGCGAGCAGGTGCAGCGGCATGCTGACACCTGGCGGTGGCATGCTCACGGCCGGCATTGGGATGCCCTGGCCCCATGCAAAGCCGGGCAGGCTCATGGGCTGCGGCAGGGGATGAGCCAGCATGTGACCCGCCTGCAATCAATCGCAAATCCTTGTCAGGATCACATGCACATGAGAATGGATCAGAGCGCTATGAAACAGGATGTTGGAATGAACAACACCCACAAACGCAGGGGAGTAAGACATTTTAAATTCACAATCCATCTCCTGTACAGGGGCACAACTTAAAACAATATATTGGGCAGTCTTCGGCCCACATGCATGATGGAAGCGCACCATGTGCTCTGTGACCGCTGCGCGGACGCGGGTAGCGCCGAAGGGCGGCTGCGGCTGGGGGGCAGGCTCGATCTTTGCGCGCTTGGCGGAGGGATCGCCCCCAACGGCCGCGGCCCATGCGCGCTTGGCATTGTCGCCTGCTCTGGCTGCGGAGCTCGGGGTCAGGCACTGCGCGTCATCCGCCGCGTTCTGTCCCTGCAAACACAGTCCCCACATCTCAGTCTGCTTGCTTGATCAGACCTTTGCGCGTCTTCACTCAATGCCATTTATTTGCGCTCAGGGGACCCAAGCTAAGTGGAATTTGACACTTGAAGCTGCCACAGGCATCGACCGGGAAATCAAGTACACAGGAGACCCCATTGCAGCCAACAGGGTGCCAGCATGGACACACAAAACGAGGCAGCGAGTCGGAAAAATGAGAAATCAAACCTGAGGCGCGCCGTTGGACGCGTCGATGAGGGTGCCGCAGCTGGTGTTGCTGTTGGCGTGGGCGCTGTCGCCGTTGCTGCCGGGAAGCTTGAGGCTGGCTGGAGCCGCACCCACCTCCAGCTTGCTGCTGCGCCATGGCCACCTCCAGGAGAACGCCGGCTGCCTGCGGTAAGCAAATCCACCAAAAAGGTAAGACAACATCCTCTTTTCAATGGTAAAAAATGAAAGCACAGGTTCGAGTCCCTTCTGTGGTCTCCTGCATGTGCCTCCAGTGCCAAAACCACTCAAAAACAAGGCTGGACACTTTCCCATGCATTGCTGCATGTTGACAGCTGTTGACTCGAGAGCTGTGGAGACACAGAAGGCATTCGGAGTATTCAAAATAGGAGATGGGGAAGATGTAATGAGCAGCATCAGGTACGCACCGTTTGCCGAGGTAGGTCTTCTCGATGAGGCCCACAGAGGACAGGATGGAGCCGATGTCGTACAGGCGCCGCTCAACTGTAATCTGCGCCTGAGCGCGCCGAGCCGCCGCCACGTCAGCGCCGATCAGCGCCACCGCTGCTTCCGCCAGCGGGACGGGGCCCTGCAATGAGGCCCAAAAAACTTCAGATGCTTATCCGACTGAATGATGCGATTACTGCGGTACCAGACGTGACTCTTCCCCAAAAGTGCCACACAGCCGCTCAATGCAACCAGCAAATCTACAACCAGAAAGGCATGCATTATCTTTGTGTGCTCATGCCGGCTGACTTGGAACACATCATGGCGGCGAGCTACACTGCCAGGGTGGTGAATCCTATCCACCAGCAAGAGCACACAGACGCTGCCAATCTCCAGGCGGTTTCAAAAACATCTTATGACAACACGCCGATGGATGCAACAGCGGGTGGGAAGTGCAGCACCTGGGTGGTAAGTAGCAGGCGAACAAATTTGCGGCTGAGCATCCAGAGGGAGTGCGTGGGCGGCATGCGCTCCTTTGGCGCCGCCTCGTCGCCGCCGCTGCCCTCCTCGCTCGAGCCGGCCGCCGCTGCGTTCTTGGCTGGCGCCGCCGTCCGCCGCAGCCGATCCTCCACCGGCAGACCCGCCAGCTGCACATGCACAAACAAATTTCAATTTCAAGTACATGACTGCATGGTCGCAGTATTCCCTCCATCTGTTGAGTGCAAGATCCCCTTCACTTTTGCATAAGGACATCCCTTGTGCCAAACGGATCTGCAGGAGAGTCTTTAGTAGAGTGTTGCTGAGAAAAAAGCTGACATAAAGGCATGCAGGGGGTGGTGTGACTCACCTGGTCAGCAACCAGGCGGTCCAGCAGCTGGGGCAGGTGCTTCAGGCCCCTCCACTCGTACGCCAGCTTGCCAGTCCGCGTCACGATCTGCCACAGCAAACGCATCAAGTCAGCCCAGCTTTATGCACCCCTCTCTCACATACTGCAGAGCTCCTTGATTGACAACCAAAGCAATTCTCCTCAAAAACGTGTATGCACCTCCCACTATCAAGCCGGAAGTATTCATAATGATGGACATATTATGAAAGGCAGAGGAGGCGAGTGCTCACCTCCACAGCCTCCAGGACGTTGATGATGTCATAGAGGCGGCGGCGGGGCACAGCCAGCTCTATGGCCGCCTCGTTCAGCAGGATGAGCGACGGCGCCGCCTGGGGACCCCCAAAGCGGGCCTGGAATTTCTCGCACAGCAGCATCAGCTCGCTCTTGCAGGGCGGGTGCGCCGCGCTGATGCGCTTGCCTGCGAGCCAGACACGGACCACCACTTAGTCATGACACCTTTACCAACTGTGCAACCCCCCTTGGGCCTGAGACAGAGGCCGCTCACCTCTGCACAAGTGCTCAGTCGAGCAGTGCAGCGCAAGTGCGGTCCTTCCCTGCCTCGCAAAGAAGAGTCCCTAAACCTTGCATTGGGCATGGGGCGACAACATTGGCAAGATAAGACGATGCAACATACTGGCAGCAAAGGTACTAGCAGAGGAGTGGCTCACCGCACTTGCAGCGGCCCTGGTTGGCCTCGCCGCCCTCGCTGCAGGCGCGCGCCAGTTGGGAGGGCACCCAGTCGGGGTCGGCTGCGCGGTTCTGCACCGGCACCGACGGCAGCCGCTCCATGCAGCGCTCCCGCTCCGGCCCCATCCCCTGGAATATCGGCGGGCATACCCTCTGCTGCTGCGCCTGCATCACACCAAGAAGTTCCATTATAAGGCCGCTCGCCGCCATCAAGAAAGCCATCGGTCTTCACCTTGCCTCCCAATGTCAGGCAGTTGTCTTCCTCTCCACAAGCACCTTACACTCCCGAGGGCTGCACACGGTCATTGGCTGAGGCGGTGGGAGCTCACCTGCTGTTTTGGAGGCGCGATGCCGCCAGATCTGGCTGCCAGCAGCTCGGTGGCCTCGGCGACGCTGATGAGGCGGCCGCTGCTGCCATGCAGAGCGCGCTGCGCTCGCTTCTGCGCGCCTCCCTTGGATGGGCATGAGGCGCAGAAGAAGGTCGGCCGCTTCTCGCCACGCAGCACCGCCGGCTGGTGGCATGAGGTGCACCTGAAGCTGACGCTGGCGCCCTGCCTCCTCCCGCCTGCCTTTGCTGGCTGGGCTGCAGGGCTGAGAGCCCTGGCATCTACCGCTGAGTCTAGAAAGTGGCCCATCTCCAGCAGCAGGGCTGCAGCCTCCTCGTCCTCTGCAGACTCGTCTGACAGATCGCCCTCGTCCATGGACTGGCCGTCAAGGGGGCTCACGTAATACGTCTCCTCTAACAGTGTCCTAGGGCACCTGGGCCTCATGGAGCGCTTCCTAGTTGGCACCTGGCTGCTGTTCTCCAGGATGTCATCCCCCTGCAGGAGGAGAAATACATTGCTCAAGAATAGGTTCCAAGACCATCGGACAGGCTACATCGCTAAAGCTGGCCCGCTGGGTTGCACGGCATTCAAGCACAGCACGTGAAAGGGTTGATGGCAACGGTCAACTGCGTCAAGGCAAGCCGCACCTGAATAGAAAAGTCGTTCGCCATGCTGTGAAACGAATTGTCTACAGGTTGGTCCTGCAAGGGCCAGAAAGGCATGTCAGAGGCAGCTTGGGGCCGCATGGCTGAGGATAAGCTGAGTCAACATCCCCGTCAAAAGAGGGCGAACCCCCTGAACTCCTGCTTCGGCTTAAGCTTGCCCAGAAAAGACCTATCTTGCAGTAAACTTCGTATCTGTGGCAAACACTGCGCTTTCGCAGACACTGCAGCTCTGCTCCGGGATCTTAAGGCGCCGTGCGTGGCCGCTCAGTTATAGGCAATTGATTGCCGATGGGAGACCCCTGCCTCGCCTTCCCTCCTTTGACATATTCTGTGACCAATCGCAGCACGTGAGAGCGCCTTCGCTCACCTATGGGATCTTTAAGCCGCCGACGGGAAGATTCTGTCTTGGCGAGCAAGCGAAGTCAGCTTGTCCTACGCAGGGAAAGGATGAGCCCTGCGATATTTCACCTAAAGCCCACACACACAAGCCTAAATCCTAAACGCTGGCCTCCTTTTAGGCTGTCTGCGGTTTCTTCCGCGCGTTTTCCAGCAAAAGCAAGGCATCACCGTCAGCATGCACCTGTCAGGCGGCGTTTCTGGTCCTGATCTACATTCTCGGGATATTTAAGCGCGAAGATGGATCGATGGATCCAGAAGACAAGAAACTGCTAACGTTGAGCAGGGTGCGCATCGCAACTGGTTCCAGCACACATTTCAGGAGCAAACAACAGGGACGATTTTGCTCACGTGCGTCCTGATGCTGACATCTTGCAAAGTAGGCAGACTCAGTTTGGCTGGTCAGACAGCCCCAGCGCTACCGCATCTATCACGATTCACTCCACTTCGGCGACGACAGCCCCTGACATCTGCACTGCCAGGTTGGGATCACACCTGCTCTACCAACTAGCTCTGTGACTCGATCCAGTGCGGGACTTAGAATGTAGATGATCTTATTGCATTGCCAATCTAGAGTGGTGGAGATTAGGCAATTCCACCATTGCAGGCTTGCAGGTCCTGTCCACAGCATCTCTTAAGCTGGTCTCATCATCACTTCACTGCACATAACCCTTCACGATGTGGCTTTGCTATGCATTGCCCGTGCTGATGATGATGTTGCATCTGCCTGCATGTGCAGGTTTCTCCGCCATTGCGGATGTGATCTTCCAGACAGCTCCCACAAATGCAGCAGCAACGCAGAATGCAGTGCAGAACATGGTAGCAGGCACGCCAGAGGCCGTCAAAGAGCTGCCTGAAAAATTTATCATTGCCGCAAGCCTCACAGCTGTGGCCCTTTTGGGATACCTGTTGCGTGATAAGTTCCGGAAGGGCACCTAGAAATGCGGAGTCATTGGCAGAACAACCCTCAAAGAACCCCTATCATCAGGCTTGCAGGAATGCACTTAAAACTGTGACGGCAAGTGCGCTGCATGCCCATGCTGCATGGCGGATGCCACCTCCAAGCGATGTCCGTCTTCTGTTGGATGAGCATGAAGTATATGCATGAGCTTTCGTTTCGTTGAGCCCTACATTGTACAATGGATCGGTACAAAATGCTGCTGTGAGCAGTGCACTACAGAAAGGCAAGAAGGCAACATATTGAATCTCTGGAGGGAAGAATGTTCAGAGTTGCAATTTACGTGATGTTACTGGTTTGAAGGTGCTTGCGGTGGACTGCCTTTGTTGGGAACTTATTGATCCCCGTTGAGAAGATTGCTGTCCTTTGAGTGTGCGTGTTTGAAACGTGAGAATCATTGCTCTCTTGTGCAACAGCTCAGCTGTAAGGGAAAAGTCTGGAGCTGTCATCTTTTCGAGGTGCATTACAATGAGACTTGACTCAAGTCACTTGAGCGAAATAAACTTCACTTGTAACCAAGCAGACCTTGCTGATCGAGGTTACAGGGACAAATATCATAGCTGCGGCATGTTTCAAACAAGTTGTACTGATCATCATCTCATGATGACAATTTGCTGGACCACGCTTCAAGCCTACAGGGAACTTGCATCTGATTGTGCACATGCAAGAGCTTGACATGCAGCATTTGCTCCTGCCCAGTCATGTACAGAAGATTCATTTGCAGAACATTCAATATTGATACAAGGCACCGTGCCTGGGAGTTGCAAGACGGGAGCATCCAGCATCAAGCCTCATTAGCAGCTTATTCACACAAATGGCACTTTCTTTGTTGCCTGCGTCCTGCGAGGGGTCTGTGCATTGCATGCTTAGCTGTGCACGCAGCATCAAAGCTAACGCTCCTGTACATGTGTTAAGTCGATCAGTTCAGCTGAGGAGATGTTCTGGGGAGGACGTCGACGTTCACTTCAAGTTGCATCAACAGCATTCAAACGCGCATGCAACGTCGAGCTGGAAAGACTTTCAACAAGCTCTTGCACAATTTTGGCACTCACCCATCTCCCAAGAGGGATTGCTGGAGCTGGTCTGCAGGCTCTTCCGGACGCCCAAGCAACTGACTTTGATAACATATATATGCAGTGTCGTAGCATTGCTAGCTATTCAAAGGAGTTATCGGAATGCTAGCCCCCGCATGTCTAACTTGCCCATGGGGGGCCCAGCCTGATGATTGTGCATTTCCCTTCAGAATTTACATATCCTGTAACTTGCTCTGTCGGCAGATCTCTTGGTGCTGCACAATTGGCAAGTGCAAGGGTCTGCAAAGATCCCTTTTATACATCTTAACAATCAGCGAAGTTGCCTTGCAGCCGCGAGCATTCACCACTCACCATATAACTAGGCTACTTTTCCAACATCTCTGGAAAAGTGATACTATCGGACTTCATAATGTGCTATGCACATTTAGTCAAGCGCGTTGTCCATCTCATCCTGAGAGCAATGCCCCAACTAAGAGCATACTGTTCTGGAGAAATCCAGCAGCAAGGAAATGCTGCCAAGTGCTGGAGACCTTCACTGAGTGCTGGCTGGTGGCAGAGTCAAGTGCCCTGCGCCTTCTTTTGCTGCTCTGGAGTCCAGCACTGCCGGATGCTCAGCGCATGGATTTGCTTCATTTCCTCAGCGAGGGCATTGTTGATCTGCAGATAATACTCTCCCTCATAAGCATACAGCACAGCAGCTGTCCTCATAATTTGTGCAGCAAAAGGCCTTCACTCACCAATCTGTGTCGTTCAAGTAATCTCTTGCCCTCGAAAGCTTCCGAGATGACTGCAACGTCAAAGCTTGCACCGCATCTGCATGTGACAGCACCGCATGTGAGATCAATGCAACAGAACTTCAACACCAGAAATAGTTCCGATCAATGCAAATTACCCATAAAAGGACGTAAAGATAATTTCTTACCCTCCTGATGTGTCGATGACAGTCTGTCGAGGAAAAAACCAGGGTATTTAGCCTCAGATCACCACAGTCACAATGCAATAAAATCACATTATAAAGGGGACACGAGGGACTTTACCACTTCCGATGCCTTCAATCGTTCTTTCAGTGCCTTCTCTACGTCCGCTGCTGTAGCCATTCCACGAATTACGAGAGGTCCAGCAAAGCTCCCAGAAAACAACACCTTTTGCAGGGACAGTGTTGTGGCACGCAAGGCCATGAATCCAAAGCAGGCTAATTGATATGTACAGACGCCTTCACATCCGTTGCAGAAGTTCTTTAAGCCGAGAATCAACAATTTGGACTCTGGGCAAGGGTGAGGTCTTGTCCAGCGTGGCCACCATATGACTCATCACACATGATGGTCTTATGTGGAAGAGGAGAGGTCCAAGCTATGCAGCTGCAGCTTAATTAAAGAGTGAAGGGGCTTGCTGTGTTCCTGCTTCGCATGCATGATTGTATGCGTGTTCAACTTGCCGGCATCCATGCCAATTGATATTGCTGAGCGCTCATATGTTGCTCAGCAGCGCTGCATGCTTCATGCTTCTAGTTAGCATCAATTGCCACATCACCATGATGACCACCGGAATATCCGATTACATGGCTTGAAATTCAACTTGACAGGCGGTGACCCTCATTCACCGTTGGTGTTCAGAAAGGGACGCGCTCAGGATTCTTGTGCAACTTGCACACGCCTGAAGCGCCTGACAGCCGCTTAATGAGGGCAGTGAAATGGTTCAGAGTGCAGGCACTCTCCTAAAAGTTACATATTGATTGCTCACATGGGGCAGCAGGTTACAAAGATGCACAGCAATAAGGTACTCTCCTAACCAAACTATACAGCAAGCATGCTGCGCAGCACCCCTAGAACACCTGCGTTGAGTTGCAGTCATCTTCAGGTATGTCTTGCAGACAGGTGAAAATTGCTAGATCTAGGCACAAACGGAATCAAGATGCAGAGCATTCCCTAAATGGTATGTGGTGTAATTTGCTGATGTACATGCGTCTCGTTCTGTGGACCTAACAAAGACACGTGTGTGCACACACACTGGCAAAATAATACATGCGATTCAACATGGCACGCTTTCCACAGGGTGTTCTATTAAATCTCGGAAACACTGCCACTCTGGATGCCCTGTCTTGCAACACTGGGCTTTTCTAGGAGGACTCAAGACTCGTAAATTCACTACGCAAAATTGAGTCTGGCCGGTGCAGCATGCATCCTAGTCCTTGCAGTCACGCTCTTGCCTGGAACTTCAAGCTAACAAAAATGACTCTAGGCATATGTGGACTACCATACGCTGCCAGCCCACAGACATGCAAAATCTGGAGGTAAGCCTCGCAATCACAGCGAAAAAAACCACTTACGAACTGGGGGATGGTACCACTGTTTTGTTGTTCTCTGCATCTGATTCCAAGCTCACTTGCACTCTCCTCCTTTCACTCGCGGAGACCTCCCAGTGCATGCCTATAATAGACAACTGGTCCACTCGTCTCCTGATCGATTGTTCTGGAGGAGTACCCGAGAGCGCCTTTATAGCTCAGTAGAGGGCAGGCCCCCCGCCAGACCAACACTCTGCTCTGAGCGTTCCCTCCACACTGCAGAGCCATGCACTCGGGACGTGAGGGTGTCTGAGCCCTGCAATGCCCTGATTCAGGGCTCATTCTCAATCAACAGGCGGTATGCAGCCTTGGAAGTCTGCATATCCTTGGAAGTGCTGACAGGCGCGCTGGCTGAAGGTGTTAGCCCTCCACTGCGGCCCAGTTTTTGCTGCGCCTGCTGCTGCGCTGCCTCTGGGGTGGCCCCGGAGTCCAGCGCGCTTGACACTGTCTTGAGGGCCGTCGCCACCTCACTGAAATTCATAGGGTGCGAGGCCGCCCGGTCCATCTGCGCAGAGAGTAAGAAACATAAATATATGATTATGATTGATTATTACATTTTAGAGACCTGTTGGGAGCCACCTGAGGCTCATTGGCCTTGTAGGCAGTCCGTCACTGCCCATCGTTATATCACAAACTTCTCGTGTGTCTGTATTCCGCCGGAAATTGGCAATCCTAACACTGTTCTGGCACGAAAATGCATGCAACAAGTGGTGCAGAACCAAATAGCTCTGGGGACTTTCTTTTGTTATAAATCACTAGCAAGCTCTTGGCACAAGTTGTGCAGCAGGAACTCAGAGGTGGCCAGACACATTGTGATTGACTGGAACGGGTAGGCAGGCAGGCGGTACTTGAGACTACTGTAGTCTTTAGTACCCCCTGAAGCAGGAAATGAAAGGGTCTATTTGGAGATGTACTGCATATTAGTAATGCGACTCACCCTTATGAGCATCTGCAGGGCATCTGCAACGCCGTGCTGCTGCGCGATAGCTTCCAGCCGCAGCCACACCTGCGCCATCGCCCGCTCGTACACCGTGATTATGTTGTCCCCTGCGCCATTATTTCCCAATTTTTTACAAAAGCCCTTCAGGCTAATCAGGTGGCCAATTCATGCGCTGCCAAGACCTACACTGTGACATCATCCAAGGAGAGCGTGTGCAGTTGTGAAACTGCACGTCGGTTCAAGACCCAAGAAAGACACATGCATATATCGCTTCATTAAACAAGAGCCTGGCATCTGACGACAGGTGGTTTTTTTGGGATGACAACGGGCTACATGGCTCGCATTCCAGCTTAACATTCCAGCAGCAACTGCCAAAGTGAGTGCCAAATGCAGAGCATTTGCTCACCTCCAAGAGGCTCGTCGGATAGGGACATGCCCCGGGCGCGGGAGGGTTGGTTGCTTGCTCTGGACCCGAGCGGTCTGCGCAGGCTGGCGCGCGACAGGTCATTCCAAGACTTGTGGCTCTGGCTGAGGCAGTGCTTGACGAGCTTCTCTGACTCAATGTAGGCCGCGCGGACCCTCTGCGACTTTTCCTGCAGGAGATTTTAGACTTTATTTCAATTGCGAGCGCTGGATTCAGCGGGGAACTTCTGGTCATATGTCCTTGGAGTCCTTAGCCACTGCGTGGCACGTCAAATGCAGGGAATTGCAAGCATTATAAAATCAGACAGAGACACAAGCAGTGCTAAAAGGGCTGCAATATTGGAGAAAAGCTTGCCTCCTTTGACGGTGTCGTGGCCAGGTCACGCTTGAGGTTCTGCCGCCATACTATGAGGGCAAATTCCAAATCTGCCAGCTGCTCGTAGTCATCGATGGTGTGTGCTGTCCGATCCTGTGCAGCGTAAAAAATTGTGAGCTGTTTTGATGCAAGTTGGACGTAGTCATCGGCAGTGAATTCAGGCTGACTGGCACCTTGCACTGCGCTGTGTACTCCTGAGCAATCCCATGCTCTTTGGCCAGAGAAGGGAAGAAGTCTCGCTTGAGCACCACTAGCTGCTCTTCACAGGCTGCGCAGCAAGGAAACCGTAAAGTTCATGTCACAATGGTGTCTCACAACAGGATAAGTCTGCTGTCAGTGCTAGCCAGTGCGGCAAAGTCTCACGATGGGTTTGCGCACACGACATCGCTTACCTGCCATCAGAAACTGCCTCTTTTTCTCGACTTCCTGCAGAAGAAAAGCTTCCAGATCAGTCCCAAACAAACCTGGCTCCGAAGGCCGAAGTTGCCTAAGTAAGACGCTTTCCGGCAGTATTCCTCCATTACACCACGATCGTTGGTTGTGATCTTTGAAAGAGACTGGGAAGAAATGGTAAGCCACACAAGACCCTCCGAGATCCTCTTCAGACCTGCGTCGATGTAATTGATGGAACCCGAGGCGAGATTGTGTATTACGCACCTGCATGCTTGCATAGCGCCAGGAAAGACATTCGAACAGGTCAGCCATGTAGCTTCTCATCTGTCCCTGGAGCACGACCTCAACCTTCTTGCTGGCGTCAATAAGTTCAGCGAGCTTCTCATCATCAGCCAAGCCTTGGAGGTCCTGAGCAATCTTCTCCTTGTAGATGGCGACATCCCTAAAGACGTCCATTGTTGCAGTAATTCTACAATGTAGAAATTAGGGCCAAGGACCCAATTAAAGGAAAGGCACATCTTGATGAGAGAGAAGCGTCAGACAGCTTCCCCATCTGAGGCGACAGCTTCCCCTTGGGAAATTTATCACCTACCCTGAAAAGAGAGAGGGAAGGTCCATCGCTACAGGAACGGCACGTACTGTAGCACGTCAAGGATCTAGTGTCATCTAGGTCTTTTGAATCTGGGTTCATCGCAGGATGGGGTCAGCTTTACTTGGAAATGGTATCCTTCAGCCTGCTGTGGGGACTCCTGTGCCCATCATCCTGAAGTCAGGAAATGCCTTCTTGAGCAGAAAAAAGATTTCTCACAATCACAGGCTATCAAGATTGCGGGTTGAAGCAGACGCATCAACCTCAGAGGTGAGTTTCGTTGGCGTGATCGACATCTGCATTTCAGTGCTGTAGCCACGTGATCGATATCTGAATCGCTTCTTGATGCATGTATTTACTAAAGTTATTTGGATGCAAAATTTTTTGATCGCTTGAAAAATACACGATGATCTCATCGCCACTGAATGATCTGCAAATGTAGCAGGCACCTGTAGCAGCGCCTGGGTCGTTTGGATACACCGAACAGAAGGCGCAGACTTACCTTGGGGAGACCTTCTGGAAGTCTGTGCCTCCACAGCACCAGGAGGACAGCGCTCTCTGGGAAACAGACGCGGGGCAGGATGCAGAAGCGCCAATCGAGCTCTTGTCCATGAACCATGCTGCACTGGGCGTGCAGGATGTCGAATTCATGACAAAGTATGCAGCTGCCTCTGCCTTGTAACAATGTCATGCGCATTTGCCATGCATGTCACCGTTGATCATTGTCTCATGGGGAATATCCCTTTTATTCTTGGACTGAGAGGGCCTGGGTATCTGAGCCCTTTGCTGGCTGTGCTGCTGCTCTGCAGGTTTTATATCAGGGTGCTTGGCATGAAGCAACTGCCACGGCCCCCCTTCCCTTTCGCTGGCGCTTGGCTTCAAGGCGGCGGCCTTATCCTTCACCTCATTGATGACGATCCCACCATCCCTAGGAAGGATGTCAGAAATTGGAAGGTGCTTATTCTTCCAGACCCATGTCAACTGCAGCAATGATGGCCCTTCTGTGCGCCCTTTACTTTTGCTGCTTTATTTTGTCACAACTGTCTTGCACGTTGCAATTTTTGATTTCTTGCCTTGGATCTGCAATTCCAATCTGCATCTGAAATCAGAATTGCAGTCTATAGAAGACTGTGTGCGCCAATGCAGGAGATGTATGATGCAGACCATCCAGAGCCTTGGTACATCCGCAGAGGTGCTCATAAAGGTGGGACACATTGTTCTTTTCCCCTCATCTATGCAAAGTAAATCCCTCAGCTCAGGTAACGCATTGATCCGTTCTCATCAGCGCACGGCACCCAGCTTTTTGTTGATGTGATGTGTGCAGCTTTTGCTGTGGCAAGCTTGGAGCAGGCTGAGCTGCGCTTGAAGCACTTCAACATAGAGTTCCACAAATTCCTTGTGCCAGGGACGAATGCCAGCCAGATTTTCCTCTATGATCCTGAAGGGTGAGGCCGAAGCCCCCCTGGTCTATTGAGTGCAAATGGTATCGGCCGTCTAGGAATGCTTGCTGGGCATGTACCTTGGCTGACTGTGTTTGCTACATGCAGGAATGGCATTGAGCTTGGGGAGCACTATGATGAGATTGCAGCGTCACTGAAGGGGAAGAGCTCTTAATGTCAACAAAAGGCATATTCAGACACCGGAAGAGACTTAGAACTGTCACAATTTTTGTATGTGTCTCTTTGAGCACAGTCGAGCGTGACGTGCTGCTGTGTATGTGTTGCGCAAATGACATCTCCAAGAGAGAATAAGTGTCGCACGTGCGTGCTGAAGGTGTTGATGGCATGGTGAAGAGAAGGCATGAATTCCAAAGTTGAGCAGCCACATGTGCACACATTTCTCCATGTCTTCAGAGACACTTTTAGGAGAAATCAAGCTTAAGGGAGACATAGAGTCCTCAAGGGATCTCTCACTGATAAATGCAAATACAATACCTACTTAGAAAGTTTTACTATTCCATGGCAATGCATATGCGTTACAATATTAGATCAGGTGACAAAACACCCGTCACTTTCTAAAATAAAGAGCAGGAGAGAGTCTTGTCAAGGGGGCTACTTTGCCAATCTACTAACAATTGCTGATGAAATTATCAACCCTGTAAAGCACTTGGAACATAACTGGTTGGTTATCTTCTGCGCCGCTTGCCTCGCTTGGCTTTAGGCTGCTGCCGATCTGTCTCCATTGGCTGCCCCTGCTCCCTCACGGTCGTCCCCGCTACTGCACTTGCCTGCCGCAGAAGTTGACTGGGTTGCTGCTCCTTGGCTGCACTGTCATTGCCGGCAGTGGGAATGCTGACAATGGTCAGAGTTCCCTTGTACGCCTTCCGCTTTTCAGCATGCCTGGCAACCTGACGGCACCGCTCTGATATTGCCGCCTACACCCCACAAGACTTGCTTACCTTCCAGTTTATTGTTATTATATTCATAAAATGCCTTTCCTGCCAGAGGCAAGGTGCGTCTGCAGACAAGCCGCTGTTGAAGGCTACCAAAATCCTACCCCGTGAGGAACTCGCCAGATCCAAGATTGCCAATCAACCGTGGGCACAGTGCTCCATATTCGTACTGCCCCCCGCCAGCCCGGGGTCATTACATCCAATTTCCTCAACTTTTTGAGGTAATTTTTTGAGCAAACGTTGCAGCACACATGCGAGTGCAGTGTTGCAAGAAGAGAAGGTTGAAGTACATCTGCACCTTGGCCTGCTGCTCTGTGAGCCCGCAGAGGGTGACCAGATTCATGACATCATACGGCCCGCGCAGTTCAAATGCCGCGCGTGCGCCGCTGCTCACGATTATGCCCTGCCCCCTGGATGCCCGCACCAGCGCTGCACCCAGCAGACACCCATCAAGACCCTTACCATGCAAAGTACATTTGGTCAAAGTTGTCCAGCAAGAAGCTGTCACGCCCTCGATGTGAACAAATCAGACCCTCAGATAACTCTAATTTTTTGACGCCAGACGACTCTCTTTGCTTGATTCCAAAGAGTTGCCTGCCTAAAGATCTCGTTCCCGACCTTGTCCAATCATTTTAAATGAAGATCAAAGGGTCCTAAGGAGTGCCAAGCAGGTGGCACCGCACCTGAGGCATTGGAGAAGAAGTTACGGCGGGAGGTCTCATCGCGCAGGGCGGCCGCATAGCAGATCTCCAGGTGAAGGCCTCGCTTGACCGCGGCCTGCAACGGCCCCGGCCGCAGCCGGAAAGGCAGCCGCCGCGCCATGTCAAACGTAATTATGTCTACCTCTAGCGCCGCACACGCCTGCACACCTGCCACATGCATTCTCATCCCAGCAACCCGCTGTGGCTGCTGTGTTCCTTGCATGCCAAGCCCCCTGGAATTCTATTAATCCGCCCAGTACCGTGTGATGCCGACGATGAGTGGGCGCCAGAATATGGCCCCCCCAAATCGAAATCGAACAGCAGAAATACAGGCCAGGGAGATCGAAACAACCAAGTTCACATGTAGATTAAGTCATAAAGTCATACATCTTTTAAAGCAATGCCTACATGCGGACCATCTCAAGTTGCCACAAGTATAAAACATGAGCAAGGCAGGAGGAGATTCAGTGGTGTGCCTGTTGGTCTGCATGCATCAATGGGCCAGGAGGTGAAGGAGAGCATGATGTGTAGGGGCACCTGCTGAAACACGCGCTCCGAGAGCGGCTGCACGGCAAGCAGGTCGTAGGAGGCTGTGATAGGATTGGCCGCGCCGAGAAGCTGCGCGGCGGTTGCCGCTTCCTCGAGAGCAACGGTGAGACGGCTGATCTGCGCCAGCTGCCGAGGAGCCGCCCCTCCGTCCCTGGTCAGGCCCTGCTGCGAGCGCAGCGCCTCGGCCACGCCAGGCCCTGCAGCTGCCAGGGTTGCCGCCTCCAGCGGCTGCTGTGTGCACCTGTGACCACACGTTGCCTTGGCTGGAATCTCGGTGACTTAGAGCTCCAGGACGTTTCTTCTACTAGGCTCTGAACAAGTTGCCCAGCTAAGCCACGATTTTGAATTGTACCTGCCATAATAGGCAGAAATGGGAGAGGATCTTCCTCATCACTGCTCCTGAAGCATCTTAGAGGTCCATTTTGTCTGCTCATGCCAGCAGATGTGTTGGCAACTGTTGTTTCCCGCACCTGTCTTTGTCGATGAGGCGCTCGTTCACGATATGCGCTGTTGCAACGCAATCAATTCCGAGGCGCACGGCCATAGCAACACGGTCCCTCTGTAGAAAGGAATCTATATCATCACCTTGCAGGCAAAGATCGTAGAACATGCTTGGGTGTGGACGGCATGCACGCTATTGGCCTCCAAAGAATGTTACTACAGTTTATTGAAGGAAAATATGGTCAAATCGATAAAGAATTTTACTACATTCTTGGATTGATTGGGACGCCGTCAGGCAAGCCCTGCCACGCTGGACCAGCAGGCTGACGGCCCATCTATCGCTTCTTTCAGAGCAGAAGAACTATTTCCTACTCCTATATAAAACGTAATACTGTATTTACAACGTTATTTGGAGGCAGTAATATCGTTCCGATTTTATAAGTCATAAATTGCTCTGAGCAGATAGGAGCTATATTTCCGAAACCGAGATGTAATTTCTGTCACGTTGGCTAGGATGTCTTGCTCTTTGGGGAATTGCAAAAACCTCCTGGGTTCCTCCACATTGCCTATCAGAGTGCCGGCGTCGTCAAGATGGCCCCTGCAAAGAAGGATAGTAGCGCAGGTAAAGCTAGCTACTAGGCCTAAAGTTGCTGTATTGTCTGCAAGCACATCTGCTCTTTATTGCTAGATCAACCCGATATATATGTACGCAACTTTGGAGCAAATGCTTATATGTTCAAGATATTGCTGTTCTCAGCTGACAGTGCAACCGTGGGGACGCCAGGGCTCGGAAGGCAGTGCTCGACGAGGATCCAGAGCAATGCGAAGGCAGTGCCAGGTCCTGTCAGCACGACGGGTGGTTGGAGCCACCACCAGCTGGGACAGCCTCTTCTCAGACCAGGAGCCATCAGCATCCAGCAACTCCTCTTGGGACATCATTCACGGCCCTTGGACCCCCCCAACAGAGGACCCTCAAGCCCCTGCAGCAATGGCAGCTTCTGAAGCCATGCATGCAAGTGTCAGCACTCCTGAAGAAGGCACCAGCAAGCCACCCATGCAGCCGTCGGAAACGGCGTGCGATGGGGCACCGGATGGCGGCAGCTGGTCAGCAATCTCTAGCGATGCAGAAGCAGCTGCAGCAAAGGAGTGGGATGACTGGGCTGGGGATGCAGAGGTTGGCCAGGCTGATCCTGGCAGCTGGTGGGAGGGCCTGATTGACCCCGAGGTGGGTGCCTCTGTGCAACGCGGCCCATAATACTGCCTTACAGGAACGAAGCCACCTCCTGTTGCTCTCTGTCTTGCCTCTGCACCCACATTGAGTGTGTCTGGATTGGTGGATAAACAGCAGTGTGCGCAAGCCTCCCTCGATAGGATATTTGCTCTTGCATAGCTATCTGTCTGCGTGGCCCCGGCTGGGTGGGGGGCGGTAAAAAGTCAACCAGCGTACCCACGATTGCTTGCGTCTTGATGGATCTGGCGAGTCAATCAAGGGGTTGCAAGTTGTAGCGGCCTTCAAATGCAGCTTGTCTGCAGATGCACCTTGCCTCTGGCAGCTACTTTTAGTATCATTACACGCTTTTCTTGCCTTGCAGACAAGATAGGAATTGAGTATAGTAAAATTGTAGTGATGTTTGCACTGCGGCAGGAGGAGGGCGGCAGCAAGCGAGGCCCTGTCAGGTGGGACGCAGAGCTTCCAGCGGATCTGCCGGACCTTCCCGAGCCCGGCCCGGCGAACAGCGGCGGCTGGGCGTCGGCAGGGGAAACTCCCAGGGACAGCAGTCAGACAGGAGGAGGAGGCAGGGAATCCTACAGCAACAGAGGTACACTGGCCCCTCTTACAGTCCTAGAAACCTTTTCTGGCGCCCCCTGACAGATGCTCTGTCGCATTCTTGACAAATTCTGCATTGCTGAGATACATTATCAATGCCCACATCCTTTTGAGGTTGAAATGACAGTGCAGGGACATGAGACACACACTGGGCTGGAGGGGTTTGGGGTCATAACAAGTAAGCTGGACTGCGGGTGGGGGCGACGGGGGGGTGCAGAGGAACGGGCGGGGCCGCCGCGGGGAGGGAGCGGCCCACCAAAGCGGCAGAGGGGGGTCCCAGTGGAGCGAGAGCGGCAGCAGTGGCGGGGGTTGGGCCTCGGCCGAGGGGACTGCGGGGGACTGGCGTGGTGGCTGGTGGGGGGACTCTGCGGGGGACTAGGGAGAGGCCCCTGCCATGCAGGAAGATGGCAGGGGGTGGGACGAGCCTGAACAGGAGGACGAGGGGTCTGTGGATATTATCAGCGGGAAACAGTATTCACAAGTGCAGGCAACTGCGCTCCAGCAGTGGGAAGAGTTGGAGACCCAGTCCAGCGCGCAGAGTGGAGAAGACCCCGAGCAGGACTTCCTGCGAGCTGCCAGGAAGCTGCAGGTGGGTTGTCATCCTGCCTGGCTCCCCTTTGTGACTTGTGCGTTATTATTATCATGATTGACGGTTGGCAAATCAAGAGCCAAAGGCCACAGGGCACACACGCAGGCGTCCGCAGCCACGGCTGGGGGGCCTGAAAAAGTATGAAGCCTAACATCAATGTGTTTGCTTGGGAACCTGCTCGAGCGTCAGCAAAGATGCAGGTATTGCGCCTGTGAGTGCAGAGGCATGACACGGCGTGGCTTGGCCTCCCCTGGGCTCATTTGAGTGTGCTTGGGGACCTTGCATGAGTGTGCGCATGAGCAAAGAGGTAGCTTCATTACTGGGTTCTGTGTGGGGATGTCTTGTAGGTTGGCCGGTGAGTGAAGGGGGCTTTGTTTTGTAGGCACGGCTGGTGCTGGGAGTCAAGGCAGAGCTGGACTCCACCAAGGAAGCTATCCTGCGACTGTACAGAAGGTGACACTCCCTGCCAAGAACTCCCTGCCAAGAACAACACATGTTTTCACAGAATTCACCTGCAGCAATTTATACACTGCCTGGGAAGGGATGCTCCGTCTTCTTCTCTATATGCACCTGCTTGTTTTTGTTGTGTGTGGCATTGTGTGTGGCAAGGCCTACATGACAAGATCAACTCTGCTTTGAAGGTTTCATACATAGGTGTCCAACGAAACTACTTCCCAACATTTGAACCTTCAAAAAAAGGGTTGAAGGAAGGTTTCTGTACAATTTTTCGAAAAATGGTGCGACAGAAAGACAATTCTTTCAGGCAAGTAAGAGTGATCTGCTCGCTGGGCAGGTCGAGCACACGGCAGCTGAAGGCGTCAGGCAACGTTCTCACAAATCTTGTGGGCAGTCTGGACGGACGCCTTTACAGCAACGTGGTGTGGCGCTTCACACTCAACCCACAGATGGTCCCAGAGAGGCCAACGCAGGAGAACCAGCACGAGGGCCAGGATGCACCTGACAGCGCTCCTGAGCTGCCAGAACTGCCCTACAACAGGTGCACATTGCCGCACGATTGTGACAAATTTCTGTCCAATAGTGCTGACATTGAGGTGTATTTTAGCAGAGCTTTAGGCCATGCCAACCCCCAATGGGTTCCAGTGGTCTCTGCATTAGCTAGCGGGCGGGGGAGGCGCATTTGTGTCCTTTTGACAAACACCAAACCTTCATTTCTCTACAGTAAGATTCAACCTAAATTTGCATGTCTGCCATTGCTTTCTTTGGCCAGATGCATAAACATGTGGTGCATGCTTAAATAAGGCTTGACTCTTTGGCAGGGCAAAACATCACGGATTAAAGGAAATAAAAAGGGTGGGCTCGCAATGTGCAGGTTTTCCCAGGGAGATGGCATCTTGCTGGTCAGGACCATGCAGGACGGGCAGCTACCCGAAGCCGTTCGTGGCACGGTGAGAGCATATTCATGCATGCATATTCTATCTGGTCTTGCTGCTGACATGCACGCCATTGCCTCACTGGCACAGTACCTATTTATATGACAGCTGCCTCTCTTGCTACAATTGCCTGGGCTTGGCAGCCAAGTCTAAAAATGCTGGGCAGACCTACCGGGCTAGAAGGGGTTCAGATGTCATCCAAATGGAGTGCATGCAATGATGAGGGATATTCCTGAGGCTCCCAGACCATGGATTGCATGCAAAGATAAGTAGTTGTTCCGGGTTATCTGACCATGGATTGAAAGGAACGGTAAGTTATTGTTATGAGGTTTCAACGCCATGGATTGCACACAACGATGAATAAATTATCTGGGGCAACCAGACCATGGACGACTACCAGTCGTTCGAGGGCACGATTCTGGAGATCCGGCGGAATTTTCTGCGCATCGCATTTTCTCGCGCGGCCAGCGACGGATTGGAGGAGTGCCCTCCCAACAGTGTGTGGCGCATGGACAAGTACTCCCCAGAGACCACTTTCCAGCGCCAGCTCAAGGTGTGTCTTTTGCTTCTTTCACCCGCGCCAGCCACTCCTTGATTGGTGCCTCCTCAAAGTTTACTTGCAAGCAAAAGCTTAAGAACCAGTGTCCTGGAAAGGCTGCACTAGTCTCAACGAGTCAAGGTGCGCGCTTCTTTGCCTCCTTATTCCACCCTTGGGGCAGTGCCTTTGTAATGTTGCCTGGGAAGCACAGGCTCACGGCCCAATGAACGTGACATCGAAGTTTTGCTGTACTATCAACAATACAGAGAAGTATAGGTGGACTTGCCTGCTTGTGGAGTGAAGCCCCTGTGACGAGCCCAGTGCTAGGCATTTACTGAAGATCAAGAGAAGCAAGGTTTCCTATGAAAATTTGATGGCATGCATCCTAATCGGGTTTTGGAAGACTTCACCTGTGGGAGAGGTATGCTGAGGGGGATTGCATGGGTGGCGGGCAGGCCATATACAACCTGGACCGGCCGTGGGAAGCCGAGCAGAAGCTGCAGGAGGTTCGCGCCGTGCTGGGCCGCGGCGCGGGCGGAGACACACCTGCCGAGCAGCTGCTGCGCAGCTTCCGCATCGGCGAGGAACGTGTCAGGAAAATCGTGCTCGGCTCCCCCGCTTCCCCTACCCTCGCATCGACGCCCCCTGCTTGGGCCAGGTGTGGGAGCTCATAAAGCGCTGGGTCTCAAGCTTATTACAACCTGATTGTCGCGCTGCAATTGATCATATCCGGCACGTGCAATTCTGACTTCCATGCTTTTGTCCAAGGACGGGGAAGCATGGATGTGTCTTTGCTAGATTGCTGGCCAGCCAAGCACTGGTGCTTGAAAAGTTTGATTGTCTCCAAGGGCCGACAGGGAAGGGGGCAGCCTTGCAGCAGACATGCAGGTGCACGCTGCAGTACTTCATGTAATCTCTTGTACAAGGTTGCCAGGCGACTAAGGCTGATGCTGGCTTGGCGTGGTGCAGTGATGACAGCTGGCGCAAGGATGCGCGCGAGGTGCTGGCTTCCCTGGACGGCCTGAACAGGAGCCAGCAGCGAGCCATCGCCACCGCCATGTCATCCACGTTCACCCTCTGGCAGGTGCGCTGATTATTGACCCTCGCATGGTGCCAATTTTAATAGTTGCATGCCCCGGCACTGAGCAACTGTATCCGCCAGTGTCGACACGTCCATGCAAAGGCAGCGCATGACGATGTACCAATTATCCCAGTGCCAGCATCATGCATGTTCATAGTTGTTGCAAGAAACTTCTTTGGCAACAGCGAAGCAACTCTGTCTATTCTGCAATGGTTCACTGTTTCCCTGTACTTTTTCAATGACTTTATGTCTTCCAAGGGGCCAGTCAGTTTTTCTGTCCTAGATACACAGGGGGAGCAATGCCGCACGCATCTCACTTTTCTGGACGATCAGTAGCTGGGGCAGGTCTGGAAGTAGAATCTACTTCACAACAACGCTCACAAGTTCTGACAAATGCTGATGCTGCTGCCGTGCTGGCAGGGTCCGCCCGGCACTGGCAAGACGCGGACGCTGCTGGCGCTGCTGGAGATCCTGGCGCGCATCTCAGGCACGCCCCAACGCGCGGCGATGATGGGCCCGATTCTGGCGTGCGCGGACACCAACGCAGCCACGGACAACATCGTGGAAGGGCTGCTCGCGCGCGGCATCAACGTCACGCGCATGGGCCAGCCAGCCAAGGTGCGCCCTTTTCTGTGTCTCTTATCATTACTTATTACTACACGCTGTTGCTGCCAGGAGGCAGCCTGCCAGGGTGCAATCTTTTTTGTGTTTGTTATCATCAAGTTTTTTTATAATCATGACAGTCTTTTCCTGGTAGGAGGCAGGTTGCGCCTGCAGACAAGCTCGAGTTTAAGGCTGCGAAAAGCCTGTTTTTTTGTTGGAATTGGTATAAAAAAGCTAGTCAGTTGCCGTGTTTGGGGACCACCGGCAGAGTAGCTAGTTGCAGTGTATTCAGATCAACAGAAGTGCTGGGTGACTGATCTTCTGTGCGGTACCAAGATGGCTACGGAGGACTGCAAGTTGCCGGCGTGGTGCTGGAGTTGCCTGGGAGGAGAAGCATGATGAGATTGATTTTGAGGTTGGTGGCTTGCAGGTGAGGGAGGGAGTGCGGCATGCCACGCTGGAAGGGAAGGCCCTGCAGACGCCTGAAGGCCAGCAGGTGCCGCTTGATGCTTGTACACCTCTTGGAAATTGAGACCTGCTGCCTTGCTTGTGAAGCGAAACAATCGAACTCAGGGACTTGCATGCACAATTTGAACGATTGCAGAAATAAAGAAACAAGTCGGTATAAAGAAGAGGCATGCGTCTGCAGTGGCGTGCTGAGAAAGCAGCCAGCAGTTCCCCATGCAGAGTTTCTTGGATAATTGAGAGGCGGCGTTTTTGAAATTTCAGATATTTCGTCAAATTTACAGTTCCAAGTAGCGGAACCCGGCTTGGCTGCCGCAGGCGCAGCAGCTGCGGCAACGGGCGGAGGAGCTCTTCCAGGTTCATCGCGAGCGCGGCGGCTTCGCGGCGCAGAGGGATCGGGCGCTGCCGAGGGACCAGCGGGATGCTCTTTGGGAGATTAAAAAGAAAGGGAACTTGCTCTGGCAGAAAGCCAATGAGCTCGTGCAAGCCGCTGGCGAATCCGTGCTGCGCGACAGCCAGGTATGACCAATTACTGCAGCATGTTGCTGCTGCTTGCTGCTGCAATAAACAGTCCTGCAGTCTTCCAGCAGGGTTAGGGTTGCAAGGGTTGCAAGGTGATCCCTGCTGCGGCTTATGTCGTACAGAACCTGCGAAAAAGCTGCAGCCCAATTTTTTGAGTATACTTGAGGTGTGGTCAGCTCAAGGAAAGGGATCTTTGTCTAGATCCATTCGTAGCTACCGTGCAGACGAGCGGGCCATTGCAGATCTGTAGAGCTCTACAGATCTCGCTCGAGCGGCTACTTCAAAATAGTTCACCGTTGAATGGGTGCAGCATGCATGGTTGTGGTGTGATTGGTGTTCCGGGCTGCGTAAAAAGAGGCTTGCAATGCTGTGCACTGTAGGGCTTGCACATCGAAAATTGAAGGGTTGTTTGCTCTGCTACAGTTTGCTATATTGTGAAGGGTGCAGCCTGAATGTGTGTCTTGTGCTCAGTTTCTGGGCTGCTTGAAGCTTTGGAATGTGTCTCTGGAGGGCCTTTGAATCTGGATTTGAACTTGGATTCGAAAAATGAATGGGGATTGCCCTGCAGGTGGTGTGCGCGACGTGCGCGGGGGCTGGGGATGATCAGCGGCTCTTTACTGCGCGCTACAAGATGGTTATTGTCGACGAGGCTACACAGGCGACAGAGCCCTCCAACATCATCCCCCTGGTGCGCACACTTGTTGTTGTAGTGTATGCTGGAAATACTTTCTTTTTAAACTCTCAAGTCATGGATTACCAGCCCAGTAGGGAAGCCTGAAGCTTCCCTACTTCTAGTGCAAGATGCCGCAACTGGGATAAGACAGGGAGAGTGAAAAAATGAAGTACAGAGAGCCGGTCTTTGAAGACTGCAGGCCTTTGCGAGGATGGTGTCTAGCCACAACCCACTCACAGACTAATATATGAAAGACCTTCCACGCAAAATTAAGTAATCCTGGAAGCATGCAAGTTGCCTCATGGCTGTGCCGACAACATGTCTCATACTGTGGCACCTCAGCTCTGCTGTTGGGTGAGATGCCTTACTTCAGTGCTCTTGCGCAGCTTCCCAATACCGTCGTGATGGCTGTCTCTAGCCTTATATATATGGTCAGGAAGAAGTGTGCAGATATTCAGCTCATGGCCTACCCGTGAGGAGGACAAGTATCAGACATCCTTTCAACACTCTACCGGCTTCCAAGAAAAGATAAGCGCAACAGAGGGGATGACAGGACTTGATCTGTCCTGGCAGGTGAGGGGTGCTGAGTGTGTGGTGATGGCGGGGGACCCGAAGCAGCTGCCGCCGACGCTGCAGTCACAGGGAGCGCTGGATGCTCAGCTGGACCGCACCCTCTTCGATCGCCTGCAGGACTCAGGTGTGCGCCCCCCTTGGGTTCCAAGTACAAGAGCATGAGAGTTGGGCAATGGATGTTCTGAAGGGTATACATTTGCCCCGGAGGTGGCAACTTTGCAGATACACACATTGCAAACAGACAGAAATAGCACATGCCACACCCCGCGTGACCACTGCATGCACCTAGAGCAATGCATGCATCACCGTGGAGGTGCTGGCATGCAATTCCATGTTCTTCCCCCTGCTCAAAGTGTCCGGGGACATTTTATATGAAACTTGGTTTAATTTGGAACACGCATGGCCAAGACAAGCCAATTTCAAGACACGAAAGATCCAAAGCTTGGCAGGATTAGCGAGAGTGTGAAGAGAAAGGGACAGAGACAGAATAGAGTTGCCCTTCTGCATGCATGCTGATGTGCACAGGGCACTTCCCTTGCTTATATTGGGACCTTCTATATCTGTCTGTCAATGTCTCTGTCTCTGTTTCTGTCTCTTTTTCTGTCTCTGTATTCCTGTCAGTCTTCGTTTTTGTATCTGCTCATGTGAGGGCCCTGCAAGGAATGCAAATCCTGGTAAAATATCTGATTGTATATTGTATATAGAAATAAGCGGGGCCTGGCGTAAAGTAACCTGCTTGACGCTCTGGGTGTCAGGAGACTTCTGAGAGGTTTTGCGCTAATGCATCGTGGTGGTGTGTCTGTGTACAGGCCTGGGGCCAGTGCTGCTGGACATGCAGTACCGCATGCATCCGCTCATCGCAGAATTCCCATCCGCGCGCTTCTACATGGGCAAGCTTAAGACGGGCATCAGCGCCGAGGAGAGGCCCCTGCCCCGAGGTGTGCTCCCTTATAGGCCTGATCACCATTCATTACCTCTGACAATGTCAGATTTACTACAAATCTTGGTGGAAATTTGACATCTCTCTGTGTATCTTGCATGCCAATGTAGCCTACGCTGAGTTTGGCGGTAAAGTAGTGAGAAGCTGCATTGCGGAATAGAGCCAAGCAGACGAGATGCTCTTTTCAGCACTGACAGACGCCTACTTAAGTGGTGCTACTGTGGTGCTGATGCTGCTTGGTGCTGTGCATACACACATGACATGCTTGCCAAGGGTGTATCGACATGCATTTGCAGCATATTGGGCTAGACTTCTGATTTCAGGAAGCTGTCAATAAGACTGCCGATGACAAACAGGTGATCACAGGGCACATGACAGAAACATGGCAACGAATGACCTGCTATTGTGTTGCCCGCAGGGCTGGCGTGGCCCAACCCGGGCTGTCCAGTGATGATGGTGGAGTGCGAAACAGGGCTCGAAGAGCGCTCCATGACCGGCAGTATTGGAGTCACTAAGGCAAAATCACCGGCCCAGCCGGGCGCCGAAAGCGCCGCAGCCGCCAACACCGGGTCTTCCTACTTCAACAAGCAGGAAGCCATCCTCGCCGTGCGGTACGCCTCCCCACCAAAAGCTGTTGCAAAGCCCCTTGAATTCTATTTGGTCAGTTTTACTGGAATCTCCTGTTTCGACAATGGAGGCACGTCACTGGTTTCCTTTTTTGGTTCACACCCCTTCTGCAAGGCACAGCATTGCTAAGAACATGGGGGTCGATAAGTTGCGATTGATTTATTTACAGTCATGCTTGGAGCAGAGGGTTGCGATGCGCTGCATGCCAAATATGAGCAAAAAAAATAGTGGTTGTGGTGCGGTGCGGTTACCTAGAGAATTTTTGGCGCAGGGCGGTGGTCGCACTAATGACAGCGGGCGATGCAGAAAGCGCCGCTGTGCTGACTCCGTACAATGGGCAGGTCCGACTCATCCGCAGCATCCTCAAGTCTAAGGGCGGCGCCCTCTACGACAAGGTGCGCTGACTCACCGCATGACTCACCGCATGCAGTGTCACACTCTCCTGACATTTGCATTTGTTCCTCGTAGAGTTTGGCGAAAAGGCGGAGGACTTATTGTAATAGTGGTGCTTGACTCCTTTATCCTGGGTATATGTTTAGACAGCACTGGGAGTCTCTTGCTTCATCTGCACCTTGAGATGCCACTTGTTGCCCATGTTGGCCCATTTGTCATGGATTGGACGTGCATGTAACATTAGTGACGCTAGTTGTTCTGGAAGAAAAACAGGTTCCGATATTTACGCGGTGGTATTTTAGAATATGAAATGAAGTGACAGTGACATGTTGAGTCATGACAGGTGACTGTGTCATCAGTGGATGGGTACCAGGGGAGGGAAGCCGATGTGATTGTATTCAGCGCGGTGCGATGCAACGAAATGGGCAGCCTCGGTTTTGTCGCCGACCCACGCCGCCTCAATGTTGCAATCACCCGCCCGCGCCGGTACGGATCGCGATTTAGGCAATACAGTATATGCTCCAATATTGAAAGACAAATTCCCCTTGAAAGCATCTGCCTGCGAATGGCATGCCTGCTACTTCTTCATACCGACTCTTGTATTGCTCCAATGCGGTGTGTCTGAGGCATGCTGCATCTGGGCATTCATTACCAGGGAGAGTCTTCCGGCAGCCCGCTTTGTTCCGGTTGCATGTGGTCTTTCCTTCTCTGAAGGGCCGTAACACATGGCCTGCCTCGCTTGGTTCTTCTGGAACTGCAAAATCCCGACTCCAGGGACATGCAGAAATTGTAGGCAATGGTGTTGATGCGCGCAGGGGTCTTGTGGTGGTGGGCTCGCCCAACACACTTTCATCGGACGGCGGCTGGCGCGGCTGGGTCCGATGGGTGCGAGATCACGGCGCATTCGCGACCGCCAACTCTCTGCTGCTGTGCCCTTGGTGAGTCCCCGCCCTTTGAAATCACATTTTTGGACCGCACTAGCACGTTCTAGCAAGTGGGTCTGTGGTCTACGGTGCAGTCTGCTTTGTTTCAGTAAAATGACCTTGACAAAGCTCAGGCCTTACTCATTCGATGCATGCAGGGAGTCACCTGAGGACGACGATGCCACCCTGGCCGCCATGGACACCTCGGAGCTGACCCCCCTCCCAGAGGAAGAGGACCTCCCGGCCACCGCCGGGGGTCCTGCTGCCGCCGGAACCCGGGGGAACGAGCTTGGCATGGATGCTGAGCTGTGGGGCGCGGTTGTGGAGGGCGCGGGGGTTTATGCATACAGTGAGGGAGAAAATGAAAGCGGCGGGCAGATGCGCGAGGCGCTGAAGGGTGTGGTCCTGGGAGAGGGGTGTGAAACTGTCAAGAGCGAGGAGGGAGATTTGAATTCAGGCGATGACAGCTGGGACGTCCCATCATGAACTACTTTACCTTGTGGGCACTGAGAATCTCGTGCCTTGATGCATTTTGAGGGAGGTGCATGTAGAGCTTGCAGCGCTGAAAGCAAAATTTTACAATATTGGTGAAACGGGATCGGAATAGATCAGGATGGCCAGCCTTTCTCTAGGCTCAGCAGATTGTCTGGACTTAGAATCGGGAGACTGGGGTTCCTCAGAAACCAGGGAACATCATGTATAGTATGCGGCGACTTAGATAATGCAAGTAGGAAGCTTCTGCGTTTGTATCTGGTGTCTGAGATAATTTCTTCATCACAATACCAATTATGTAACTTTTAACTCCAATAAATACAGCGTGACACGCATGATTAGAGGTAATTGGGGCCTTCAAGCTTGCCCTGTGAAAGCCTCACTCTAAAGAAACTGGTTGCTGAGCGAATATGCATGCTCACGATGATCACGGGCTCACTGAAGAGAATAAGTTTCTTTTGGCTGGAGAAGCCTGGTTGCTGGAAAGCTAAAGCAGAGTCGAAGGACGTGCGGTGCATGCGCATCGGCGGTGATTGAATGATTCATGCGCACGGAGGGCCGGCGCGCCACTCATGCACATGTGCTTGCATGAGGGTGCATGAAAGCTGAAATCCGCAGTGGCTGTGAGGCCACTCGAACCCGATAGGGTTGTGCCCAATCACCCTTGGAATCATCTCTCGGACGCTTTGATTCGATACTCCATCAAGTGAAGTGATCATGAAGGCAAATCGACGTGAAGTCAATTGGCCAAAAACGAAAAGTCTTCAAGGTCAAGCCCTTCAATGTAAAAGCCAAGCGCCCTACTTGATGCCCCCGCCAACAATCGAGGCAACCTTGCAGGGGCCGGCCTTGCACTTTAAGGGCAGCCCCTTATAGCAGGCTAGGCAGTCAGCATTTGTGAGCAGGTCCGGCTGTATCTGCTCAAACTGCTTCTTCTTGGGGTTCAGCTGCTCCTCGGGCTCTGCTTCGAATCCATCTGCTGTCACTCTCTCCCCGGGCGCTGCACTCTCCGGAGGCTCCACAAGCTCAACCTGCATGCGAGAAAACACAAAACTCTAACCGCTGCAATCTGTTGCACTAGAGAAGCATGCAAAGGAGCTCCTGTCTGTTGCATCATAGAACCATGCAAAGGAGCTGCTGTCTGTTGCATTAAAGAACCATGCAAAGGACCTGCTATGTGTTGCAGCAGAGAACCGTGCAAAGAAGCTGCAATACCTACTGCATTGAAGAAGCATGCAAAGAAGCTGCTGTCTGTTGCACTAGAGAAGCATGCAAAATATCTGCTGTCTTTTGCATCATAGAACCATGCAAAGGAGCTGCTGTCTGTTGCATTAAAGAACCATGC
>JADEYI010000643.1_pt1 | contig 41664 bp, 54 predicted proteins | sample 8542331 | NCBI WGS metagenome assembly JADEYI01 (sample SAMN16510988, study PRJNA670497) | mine drainage metagenome | isolation source: biofilm near Copperflume 1 | place: Germany: Marsberg coppermine Kilianstollen | collected 2018-02 | reverse complement strand
ACTGCAGATGTGCAGGATTGCCCGCTCTGTCAGCAATTCCACGCTGTTTGGCAGCCTGCTGGGCCTACCCATCTCAACTGTAGATCTTTCTGATCTTAACAACGACCCAAAAACTTTACACCAGTGGCGAGATCATAGGAGGATTCTGCTGCAGCTGCACATAAGATACGAGCACTTGAGCCTCATGTGCCAGCCCAGGTTTGACATGAGCTGCCACAGAAGCTTTGCTGTAGATGAAATTCCCTGGTAGCACTTCAGGCCTCGTGGGCAAGGCCGGGCTTGACATGCGCAGCTGCCACCGGCTTTCTAAGGGTACACACTCAATCGCGGAGTCTCATAAGCATTGTGCTGCAGCTGCAAGAAACAAGGGAGCTTATCTTTGCGCATGCTTTAGCTTTTCTCTGCTGCCTAAACATCAGGCCTCGTGGGCGAGGCCGGGCTTGACATGCGCAGCTGCCACCAGCTTCTCGAGGGCGCGCAGCCGATCGTGGAGTTCCCTCTCGCGCTCAGAGTGGCCCATGACAGCCGTCATGAGCATCTGCTCCCGCTTGGTAAATTCCAGCCGCAGCCTCGCCACCTCAGCGCTGACGCGGCGCTCCACTGCCAGCCGTATCCGCATGTCCAGGTCTGACTCGTCCTGCAGATGAAAATGTGCTCTTTCTTATGTGCTGTTTGGGGGCATGGTGGTCTGTTGACAAAGCTGCGCAACACCCGTAAGGTAATAGGCCTTTCGCAGCTTACAAGTCTCAGGATATGTCAATATCGGAAAGCACCAAGGAGTGCTTACTCCAGCCATCAAACGGCACTCAGCAAAGCATCACAGAGAATCATTTGTTGCATGCCTGTTGCCGGATTGCAAAATTTCACCTGATTGCTGCTCCCGCCAGGCGCCTCCCCCTGGTTTGACCCCGCCGCCTGATCTGAGCCCTTTGCATCATTCGGCACCTCAGCCTGTTTTGGACCAGCAGCCTGATTTGGCGGAACTGGCTGTCCTGAATTTGGTGCTGATGCCTGATCAGGCACGGCAGCCGCCGCCAAATTGGGCGCCGTCGCCGCTGCCAACGGCGTTCCGTAGAGCGAGGCCTCCGTAAATTCCGCGGCGCGGAACGCGGCGCCTAGCGCCACCGCGCTGTCATGCGCTGAGCTGTCATGTGCTGAGCTGGCGGCCGCTGAGCTGGAGCCGGGGGACCCCGGCACCGGCCATGACTCGCCGGGTTGCTGCGCGGCGAACGCCTCAAAGGGAGACGGCATGCTTGTCAGCGAATCAAGAAGCGGCGGTGACTCTGCTACCGACGTCTGCACACAAAGCCAGAGCACGCTTCAGTCCTGCTCTTGCAAAAACATTTGGAGGGTGGCCACCTTTTAAATGCATCTTCATATGAGTATGCATCTTCAAGAACTTCTACACACACTCCACAAACTTCACAGAGTGGAACGCGTGCAAACACTTTAAAGAAGCATGCTAAAGTGAAGGCAGGCCCAAGAGCAGCAAGCAGCACGCAGCATGCCACACCTCTGCAAGCCTTTTTACTCTAGCCTTGAACTCTTGACAGCCACAGTGGTAATTGCTGAAGAATTGCCTATCTATTGAGCAGGAGCAGAAGAAACTTTGGCTGAGGCGCACCAAAGAACAGCAAGACGCAAGCATGCATGGGAGGCCTGAAACTTCACTTTTTCAACTTCTAAGCACACTGTGTGCATTGATGAAGGCGGAGACGCACCTCTGGTATGGACGACAGGGACACCTTCTGCAGAGACTCCCTGACTAACTGGGCCTCAGACGCGGCCGGTGCTTCTGCACTCGCACCGACATCGGCTGCGGCGGCGGCAACGGCTGCGGTGGCCGGCAACGAGGCGATGCTCTCACTACTAGACGATGGCCGCACCTCCAGAATGCTCAGCGGGCTGTGGGACGCTGACGAGGACGAGTCCTGCACATGCAACTTGCAAAATTCAGAGGAGGTGACAAATCTCCAATTTTTAGCTGGCAAAATGATGCCATGATGTGTCGTGCCTGTTTGGAAAGAAGTGACAATATGTCTCCTGCAATGCATGTCTGGCCCAGCACATGCACAGCAGTAGTACCTGCAGGCGCGACCACCGAGCCACATGAAGATAGCAGACGTTTGAGCCGGCAAGCATGGATTGCTACATCTATGTGCCCTGCGTGAAGCCTGATACATCGGGCTTGGGCTGACAAACCATTAATTTGAAAGGGATATGTATAGAAAAGAAGGGTTATGATGCGCACGTCAGACTTTGCAGTAAGGCCGGAAGCAGCGCTGCGTAGGCTCTCGCGCTCGCAGTAAATTGGCAGCGGCAGATCTTTGTCATTGAGCTTTGCCACGCCCTGCAAGCAGCTTTCATTATTCGGCCCTGAATGATTGACCTTCAAAACCCCTCGATCATGACACTCTGCTGCGCAATCCTGCAATTTTTGAAGGTCTGCGCAGAGCAGAAAGATATCCCAGGTCCCAATCATTCAGCTTGGCCAGACCCTGCATGCAACTTTGCTCGTACTGAATGATGTAATCCTCACCCTAAGCACCCCTAAGCCCTGATATTTCCTCCTTACCTAAATGCTGCATTGCTGACTAAAAACATCACAGACCCCCACAGGCATTCCTGCACTTTGACAATCTGACCCAATCTCTAGGGATCTTGACTTTCTTCAGAGTCCCCTGAGCATCAAGGCAGTCTCAACTTTGTGACAATGGCACAAAAGGTAAGTGAAGGGATACTACTGCCCAAACGCATCTAGGGAGCGAGTTTTGATTTTGAGATCATCAAAAGTGGGCAAAACAGCACCACACCATGAGGGAGACACTGGGGCGAAAGGGTCTATGGCAGCAGCTTGAATTAAAAAAATCCAAATTCAGAAACGCACCATTAGGGAGACGCCGTTGTGCGCGGTGATGGCAGAATTGAGATGACAGGAATGTCATTTTGATTTTCGCAAAAATATCATTTGATTTTCAAATTCGATTTCAAATTCCAATTCGCACCATGAGGGAGACGCCCAATTGAGCGGCCACACGGATGGAAATGGCGCAGCCTTGCAGCGGGCCGAGAGCAGCGTTGTCGATTTTGATGGTGTAGTGGTCCTGCGAAAAGGTGAGCTGCTGCAGGAAGGAGTAGCGCTTCACCATCACCTCAATCCCCTCCACAAACACCCTCGCCTTGCCAAACCTGCGCATCATCAACCCCTAAAGCCCTATGCCCAGGGGATGCCCAGGGGATCTACCGGTTTGTCCAACAAAGAGTGAGATAAAGTACCCCCTGCCATGTCACTGATAGCCTGCAATTTGGCTCAAAGGCATGATGTACACTGCATCCGCCAATAGTATAGCGCGTCAGAGGGCCTTGATCCTCCCATATGCTTGGGCACTCTTGCCAAACGTGGCACAGGCCAAGCCATGGGAAGGTCAAAGAATTGAGACACATGCTGTACATGCCGCAAGAGGTCCCATCAGCCCGCCAACACAGGAGACGCCAGGCAGCAGGGAGAGGCTCTGTGGATGCTGTTTCGTGTGAGGAAGCTACTGATCTTTGGAAAGGCCTGTATATCGGTGCCAGAATTTGGCTGTGGGGATGAAATATTACTGTTTGGACATACAAGCGCTTTGGATTTCGCAAAATACAGTGCCTCCGCTCATATGGAGGGCAAGTTTGTGACCCTAAAAGGAATCAGCCAAACAACACAGAACAGGTAAAGCGACCACAGATGGCTGGGAAATTATGCAAGGAGAGGAGAAGCGAAAGCGCGCCACTGGGAGAGCTCGTAGACCATGATGTAGCTTGCATGCATGCTTTATTTCAATCATCCCTTCACCAATGCAAATTGCACCCTCAAAATCAACCCTCAACAAACAACAAGTAGAAGGGTCAAACACGCCAGACATGATACACATGCAAGGAAAGCAAAATTAAGGTTCGCACCATTGTGAGAGCTCGTAGACCATTATGTAGCTTTTGCCGCCGTGGTCAAACGCTCTGAACGTGAAAGAGTGGAGGGAAAATTGCGAGGAAAGCAGAACCATATCGCACACCACTGCGAGAGTTCGTAGACCATTATGAAGCTTGCATGCCTGCTAATCTTTCAGTCACCCCTCCACCCATGCAATTTGTAAAGCCGCAATCAACAAGCAACAGAAGAAGGGCCATATGCGCCAACCACGATGCACACTCAAAGAGAGGCTCCCAAATTGCTCACCACTGCGAGAGCTCGTAGACCATTATGTAGGGGCGGCCGCCGTGGTCAAACGCCCACGCGAGGTGGTGCACGAGCCGGTGCCTGTTGGCATCCGCGTCCGCCACGTCGTTCACAGTTTTGCTGCTGGCGCGCGAAAAGAGCGACTTGGTGGGCATCGTGCGGTAGGTCTGCTGATGGACGCCCCACACAGCCACACACAAGGATGTCAGACTCGCAGCATTCATGATCAGTGGACTTAGAATTGTCGCTAGACCAGTTACGCTGACTCACTACTCACCGCCTGACTCATCTTCCCACATCACCCACCACGTGCCCTCTCCACCGTAACGCCGTCAAAAACCGTCAAAACTCCGACACCCGTAAAGTCACATGTCGGCTTTCGGTTTCTACCCACATCGGGTGCTGCACATTGGGTGCGCATTCACTGCTGACAATGAGTATATTGAGGCGATTGCTAGCACTCCCGAGCTACTGATATGCAACAATGGATGCCAGGGTGTCACCCCTGACATGAAGAGCCTACAGAGCATTCATGACCTACAGCTCTTAATAGGCGCCATGCCCGGCCAAAACATGCGCAAAAATAATCGTCAGGGGGTGGATACACCCTCTATTCTTTCAAAAACCTCTCTCGTATCTCCCCGTGACTTTGTGTGGTATAGGAATTATAGCGAACACCTGAGTTGTAAAAGCCCCCACGCAAAAAAATATGCAACACGCCAAAGACTGCGGCTGAGACCCCGGCGAAATGGCAGATTAAGCCAGAAGCCATCGCGGCGCAATTAGGGGGCGCCCCGAAAATTGGGCCATTCCGTGTCAAACTCTGATGTCCCTTGCCCATTGCAACCCAAGGGGGTTTGCAGAAAGGGCTCACCGGGACGGTGCTGTGCTGGCGGGGTGACACGCTGCCAGGCGGGGTTCCCTCTCTCCCATCCTTGAAAGTGACCCGCCTGGATTTATCGCCGCCGCTCGATTTGTCGGCCGCGCCAAACAGCCGCTTCGCCAGCCACTTGCCGTCGTGGGCTTGCTTGAAGATCGGGTCCTTCAGGAGCTCGGATGCTGTGGGCCGAGTGTCTGCGTCCTTGTTCAGACATCGCGCCACCAGCTTGCACAGACCCTGCATGCATGGGGAGATTCAAGTTTGGGGATACTGTACTTTGTCATCTAAACTCTTGCAACATGTTGACTAGCCTGGCTGAGTGTTCCACTGTGCAATGTTCTCCATGCATGAATTGCAAATTTCGTCAGCTAGACGTGGGTGCGGCAGGAGCCGGGCAAGTGCTGCCATTTGATACCCAAGGTTGATCAGCGTTCAAGGCGATAGCAACAAGCAGGAATGTTGTGAAAGTGCTCCATACCTCCAGAATGACAAGAATAGAGCGCCACCATGCTTGAAAGAAAGCACAAAGGAGCCCTTTGGCAATCTACAAGCAGTAAAACAACAAAATAGAATGAAGAAAGGAAGGAGTACGTTTGAGGTCTGAGGTGTGATCAAGGAAACAGAGGTAGCTACGTAGCACTCAGGACAAGAGTTTGAATCGCACCTTGGAGAATTTCTGGTGGCCGCTATCGCTGTCGAGGCAGGGGGCTGGGCCGTGCACGGTGTCAATGATGATTTTGGTGAAGGAGCACTTCTGCAGCGGCACCTTCCCCCGAGCCAGCTCCAGCAAGACTATGCCAAACGACCAAATGTCCGCCGACTGGTTGTACCTGTCCAGTCAGCCGACAGTTATCAGTCGACTTGAGCGCACTAGTAAAGTTGCATCATTATAAGCGACAGTGCATTCTTATGTTGTGTGAACAGGTGCATGAGTGACTCCCATGAGGTACGCCACAGCCAGCAGACTTGATTGGATATGTGTTCAAACGACATGAAGTGTTTGAATCATTCTGGCACAATGGCTATCTAAGTGTCTTCAAGAGACCAGATCCCAATCAAAATTGCTGGTTTCCGGTTCTTGGCATGCACCGCAGGTGCTGGGTCACGGCAAAGCATGCGCAACAGGGTCAGATTTTCAGCAAAGCATGCACAGCAGGTTGCAAAATCGAAGTCAAATTGGCGCACCCCTCGTCTGTCTGCAGCATGACCTCGGGCGCCATGTAATTGGGCGTCCCCACGAACGTCTGCCGCGACAGATACCGAGACCACGAAGACGCGCTAGATGCCGATCGCTGCAGCAGCAACAAGCACACAATTATTCAAAGTCTCTCATTCTATAGTGTAGGTATGCACTTTGATGCATTGCACTCCCTGGCGCTCACTGTGCTTTGATGCCTGCATTACTTTTTTTATTTCCTAAAACAAACTCTCATTCTGTCTGCGGAGGTTGGTTTCACCCAGCAGGAAATGGAGGATGCAAGCAAGGTGTTTACTTGAGAGTAAGCTGTCGGATCGGGTGCACAAAAGGCATGCACAACACGCATCAGGAAAGATGGTGGGCTTCTGTTCTGAGTATCAGTTCCCACTAAAGGACAATTTTCCAGGGGGGAGCTATAGCCTGCTATGCTTCAAGGCATCCCAGACGCTCTGTGTGCAGGTAGAGAGACAAGGGGTCACCAAAGACTACCAGTGAAAGTACTAGTAATAGAGAAAGCAGTGGCCGGAAACAGGCTGTTACTACGCACGAAGGAGGTAATTCAGAAGCTACTAGGGGCACGTGGGCGGGTAGGTTTCATCTACAAAGATGGAAGGATGCTATGCATGCACGGCACAAGCGGGCGCCTCAAATATATCTTCTTTTTTTGCTGTGCTTCTACACCTGCCCCACAGGGAATTAAACGAGGGTAGCATACCAGGGGGGTTGACCCTTCGCTGCCGGAGGCGGTGGAAGAGTGAACGCTGGCATCGGGTGACTCAGCGATGGACGCCAGGCTGGCATTGGACGCCCCAAACGGCCCAGAGAACTCGATGCGCTCCAATTTCGCCGTGGCCCCAAAGTCTGCCAGCAGAATTCGGCCCTCCTCGTGGATCAGCAAGTTGTCCGCCTGGCACCAGCACAAAATTCGAACTTCGAATTCAAAATTTCAAAAAATTTTCAATTGTAACTTCAAATTTTGAAGACATGAGGTTCTCAGGCTCTGTGAGATTTGATTGCAGCGAGCTGCCAAGTGAGCTGGATGGCATTGCATGTCCATGCTTTGGCCCTACTAGGATGAACAGCCCTGTTCAGCTGAAATGAAGACTCTTCTTGCAAAGAGCAAGCGCGCAGCTACCGAGAAGCTCTGCTCCACCTTCATATTTGGCGTACATGCAGAAGATGGTAAAAGTGCAGATGGAGAGATACAGCGGGGACTAGACAAATGTTCATACCTTCAAGTCTCGGTGCGCCAGCTCGTGCCTGTGCAGATATTCCAATCCGCGAAGCACATCACGAGCAATTGTGATGATGAGCGCCTCTTCCATTCCCCCAGAGAACTGCAGACCAGCCACCCTTTTTAAGCCATAGTTGCACGACACGGCACTAAAATAGGCCGACACGGCGTGTCGACACGCATGTCAATAACAGAATAAAGAGTCACAGCCGTGTTGAAGGGTAACCAATCGACAGATCTTGTCAAGAGCGTCTCTTGACACGCCAAATACATGAACTTTGTGAAAGTGCAACAGGGTTATAAGCCTTCAAAGATCCGTGTCGAAATCGAAAATGCAACTATGGTTTAAGCCAGTGAAGCTGAACCCCATCAGGACACCAATCAAGCTAGATTGGTATAACACATGCTGGATGGAATCCACAACGGGATACCCAGCATGTGTTCAACAGCACGAGGAGGGCGCCAATCAGCCTCAAGTTGCTCTGGCATATTCAGGTATTTGCCAGCACTAATCAGTGGGCCACACAAGTTGGCATCGGCCCCACATCGACTGCATCACTTTGATCGATTGGCAAGCCATTCTGTTGGGGATAGAACGCAGCATGGATGCAGCATGCACACAGAAGTAAGCGCCGGGCAATTGCACACCTGGGTGCGCAGGACGTCTGAAAGGGATCCCCCTGAGATGAAGGGCATGACCAGCCAGAGGGTCTCCCCAGAGATGAAGCTGCCATGAAGGTGCAGCACGTTGGGATGCCTCAGGCTCATCATGGTGTGAGCCTCCTTGATCAGGAGCTCCAGCGCTGTCTGCAGCTCCTCAAGCTCCACGAGCTTGACGGCCACCGTCGTCTGCAGGGGTTTGCATCGAGCTCGCCACACCTGGAAGAACCCAGTGCAAGCGATGGATGTTCGACGCTCTATTGTTTGCCTTACGCTTGCCGAGGCAATATAAAATTCTGTAAAGTTTGATCAGTCAAGGGGTCTGATTGCACCGCAAGTGGAGCAACAGATAGTAATACGTACCGTTGCAGAACCCCCTGTGCCGATCTTGCTTTCGAGCTCATAGGCGTCCGATGTAAGGGGGAAATCGATCCCAAGGTCCCTGCAACAACCAGAATACACTATTCATTCGGAATGCATGGACATATCACAACACCACCTTCACATCTGCAGTCTTTTGAGACCATGGATTGTGACATCTCCCCAAATGCAAGAGTCAATCTCAAGTGTGTCTTGCGAAAAATGATGGGAAACGAAGTTTGAGGGCCTACTTGAAGCTCGCATTGCGATGTTTTGAGCCGCTGTGCCTTGAGGCAAGTGCCATCCCAGCGCTCATTCCCTAGTTTAGGCTGCGCTCACTGCTTGACTGATCAGGGCCTGCCGATCGCATGCTGAGGAAAATCGTTCAAATCCTTGCCATCAGAAATGTCGCTCGCTGCCCTCATCAGGCATCCGAGGGACGTCACGAGTGACAAGGGTTTCGTTTCGGAGATGCGTTTCCCCGTTACCTCCCCACATGGCCCCCTTCCAACTTCAAATTTGATTCCTCAACGCGGGTCCATCGCGACCTCCCATACTGCTGCAATGTTCAACCCTCCTGAGCATCATGCTCAGAGCATGTAAGGTGAGCGTGAGGTATCCAAAGGGATTTCCTTGAAGCCTACCCTGTTGCAAGGCATGGGCTTGCCCAGCAGCACGTGCTGTATCTGAAGGTGTGCACTGCTTCTACTTGTGCACTGCTTCTCCCAAGCTTGCTATGCCTAGCTAGCCATATATATTTAGCAGCAGCACAGCTGTATCTGAAGGTGGCACCAGCATGTAGCCCAGCAAGGACAGCTGCACCACACACCTGCGCGCACAAGAAAGCCGAGTGTACATGTATATCCCCTGACATGACTCGATGATTGAGGATTGCTTCAAGCATGCTACTTGCGCAAATTGCTACTTCACTTGGAATTACAGCACGAAGTGCGGCACAGGCTTGACAAGCAGTAGACATCATGCGATACATAGCATGATAGCACTTGGTCACATTCAAATCTCCTACAGTACTGTCAGCAATACTAGGGGTAATCAAGGTCAAAGAAGTGTTGCACGGGTGCTATCTACAAGCCGCCAAAGGTCTTTAAACATTCCAGAGGGCCAAGCGGTCATGAACACCTAAATAGCAGAACAGTCGACACATACAAGTCAACCCACCGAGCACTCATTTGTACTTATGTATGGTCCACAACCCACTAAACTCATTTGTTTGTTAAAGTACAACATGCATTTGACAGTGGAAAACCTCCACATCTGAAGGTCTATTCAGAGCAGTGCTTGAGGCAGATGAAAATTAGCCGTGGTGTATCTTCTGATCTGTCTGTGGGTTTTCCCCTCCCACACCCACAATCACAGGTCTGCCAAACAGTCCAGACCACTGTTTTTCAAACCAGACAGGCTTTGACAAGGCCTCAAGAGAGATCCAGGGTTCGCCAAGAGAACACTTCTTGATGTCCATAGGGAAACCCAGGGAAATTGGAGGTGCCCACTAAAGTTCGCAGGCAATGTGACAGGACTTCTGGACGGACCAAAATTACAACCCAGAACCCAAAAGCACGAGCCCAAACCCCAGGGATCCCCTGGAATATAAAATTCTGCTGCTCATGTAAGTCCCAGCCTGCCTGGCGCCGGGCTTGCCACCGGCGCATTCGATTTCAAAATGAAGCACCCGGGCATTCGAATTCAAAATCAAGCGGTGAGTCACGGGTCGGCCAAAGCAGGCGCACGATGCCCGGCGCCCATCTCCTGGGGCGTTCTCTGCACGATCACCCCGTTACGGGCCGGGTACGCTGCGGCGGCTGAACGCACGTTGTCAAAGATCGGCAGCACGGCTTTGTCGGCGTAGAACCGGGTGTAGACGGATGAGTTGCGGTGATTCGCAATCGCCACCGTTATGTTGTAGATCGGCTGTATCGCTCCCCAGGCATCCTGCAGCATGTCACGCATGCATCTCAGCTGTATTGCCGCCGTCCGTGAGACCCACTTGTCACTGACACATGGTGAAAAGGTATTCCCAAACACTCTTGCACAAGTCAATATACTGCTGCATCTGACACATATCTGACAAGAAGGCATAATGAGTTTTCCTTCCTGCTCTGACTGCTCTTAGGCCAATCTTCCCACTAGAAATCTCACTTGGAGCTTCACACTGACAACGCAGCGGAAGAGCTGGCTGCTTGCAGTAAATCTGCAAGGACCAGGTGCAAAGGCCTGGCAAGGCCGAGCATGCAGGAGCAAGGGAATTCCTGACCTGGACAGTGTCTGCGCCGTTGACTGAGTTTTTGAGGGCGGCAGAGTTGTTGTTGAGGACGTAGAGCTGCAGCAGCCGCGTGTCGCGCTCCAGGGCCTTGAATATCGGCTCGTACACCGTCGCATACCCCTCGCTTGGAATGCCTGCAGTAGATAGAAGCATTTAGTGTATTTCCCATCACTTTGGATTTCTCTCAATTACAGCCATGCAAGATGGGTCTCAGAGGCGCCTGTAACAGGAAGCCAGTTGTGCCCCAGGAGGGTACAGATCTTTCTTGATCTGGCAGATTTGATCTTACTTCAGGTTCACAGCAACACAGCGAACTTTGAGGATTGCGATGCCAAGGAACTCGTAAGCCCTGTCGTTGTTTGAGAGTCCCCTGGCGATGCAGCTAGGGGCGGGGATAAAAAGCCATGTCTATGGACTACATATTCAACACCAGACTGACAAATCTCTTGAAGTGCGACCTGCGGGCCTGCTTCAAGATGCAAGAGGCTGCGCGCACCGGTGTCTTCGAGGAAGTCGAAGGAGGTGTAGTTGGAGATGAAGTACTGCTCAAAGAGGTTGCGCACAACGTAGTCCGGCTCCCACTCCGCCGGCCTGAAGAGCGAGAACGAGTCCAGCATCTTGCCGGTCATCGAGCTCACCTCCTACGGGGGCGCAAAAATCATTCCACACTTTATTGTTGAGATCATGCAGAAATCATTCCACACTTGCACCATTTGATGAGCAGAAAAAAACGCTGTCAGTGTGGTTGTGCTTCTTGAGAGCGTAGTTCACTGTTGCCGCTCGCAAGGGCTGAAACGAGCCAGACTGTAGCTACGTTCACAGACCAAATGTTGAGCCTTGCGTGCATGCATGTCTGGTGCTGATGCTGCTACCGTTTCTTGCAGAGCCGTCACACAAACAAGCTCTTCCACACATGCAGGGGGCATGAGCAAAATTCACAGTTCCTTTTGGTCTATCGAGCGAGAAAAAGTTGCAATGCAATGCACTGCATGAGTGCAGGAAGCTCCTCCTTGACAGCACCAAAGACGCCAAACAAGGCAGGAGCATGTGCGTTACCAAGTGGTCATCCTTACTGATCCCCACACTTGAGACTTGAAATTTTGAGCAATGAATAGGCAGTATGTCAGCGCTCACCTCGCAGTAGAACAGCGTCGCATTGACGTCGCAGCGCAGGAATCCGTGGTCGAGCGCCACCGTGGCCCAGTACGGCGGCGGCCGCGGATTCGCCGCCCAGCTCAGCTTGTACCCGGCGTTCCCTATCACCACATGCGTCGGACCGCTCAAAGTCCCGTTGCTGTCGTGCTGCAGGGGCGGAATAAAATGTTAGAAGGCATGAGTAACCTGTGCTCGCATGCGAGAAAGCCGTGGATTGGCCGCTCGGCTGAAAAGAGTGTTCCCTGTCATCATGTGCGTCGGGCCGCTCTAGTGCCGTCATCATGCTGTAGGGGGCAGGGGTACAGTGCAGTCACCGAACTGTTTCCAAAATAGCGGAAGGGCCAGACGCACAATGCAATCTTGAAGAAATACCTCTGTATTAGGTGCTTCTCATGCTGCATAGCGGTGCATGCAGCATGAGAAGCATGCATGATACATCGGACTGCCAACTGTATTCTAGGGTTGCCACAAGCAAAAGGGAATACCATAGAACGAGCAAAATGAGGATGTGATGAGTCCATGTGCGCGGAAACAGTAAAGCAATTTGGAGAGACGATACATGCCTGCAGGCAGGTCTTCTTGTAGACGGAGCAGGTGCGCTCATACTTGTGGTCATGCCCCGCCAGTGTCAAGTCCACCTGCACAGCACCGCTCACATGCCTTACCCACCCCCGACACAATCCAGAACGCTGCCCACGAAACGCTGCATGCGCTCCAAATGGGCTCCAAAGAATGTGCCGCGAAAAGAGCAACCAGGACAGATCCCAAAGACTGGAGCCTTCACAGTACCCAGAAGGTTAATAGAATGTATTCCTCAGCAGGGAAATGGGCACGCCTGGTAAAGCATGAAGATGGGCTCCAACAGAGCAGCCACGAGGCTTGCAATCAGGGCAGATCTTGAGAACTAGACACTATCCACTTGCGCACATCTTGCGCAGGATATCCGCGGCAGCGCCAACAGCCGGCACACTGTGTTTGTCAAGGACCTGCGGCAGCCTCTCATCTGCAAAATTCAGAAAGCTCCAGGAGCAAAAGAAAGAATAGGCGCACCTGGTAAAGCATGAAGATGGGCTCGAGGGCGGCGCGCAGGTCTTCGGCCACGCGGATGACCGACGTGGGGCCGACACCGGCAGTCGATGAGGTGTAGATGGGCCGGTGCATGTTGACTACCACCCACGGCGTCACCGCGCGGTCCACCGCCGCCAGATCCTGCAGGATGAACCTGCGGCAGCGAGAAAATAGACAGATTATATTCACAATTGCAGATTTTGAAAAACGAGTGCGGTGTACCGCGGGTCCAGTGCGTGGGGATGAGATGCTTCACAGTTGGGTCCTGCAGGGTGAACCTGCGCGATCGAGCAATTGCAAGTGCTCTCAGTATCATGGTTGTTTCAACACATTGCATGTCAAGGGAGGAAAGGTGAATTCGTGGGTCGCACTTGAAGTGGGGCCAACTTTGATTTACTCGACAGTACGCACATGAAATGATTTATGTCAGGGGAGGAAAGTGAAGGAACGTACTCGAACTGGGGCGAGCCTGGCGCGAAATCGACCTCGGTGGAGATGTGGAGGAAGTGGACTGGCCCGTGCTTGAAGGAGAACCACTCGGGGGAACGCCGCTGGCTCTGCGCGTCCACCCATTTAATAGGGCCCGTCGGCATGAAGAAACGCTGCCAGAACGGCACGCCGCATTCCCCGCCTGCAGACGCATGGGAAGGGAGCTCCAATCAAGTGAGAGATTTCTGGTTGTGGATTGCAGGGATAATGAGAAGGAAAGGACATGATTTTTGGGGCGTCAAGCAACAGAAATATGCATGGCAGGCGCATGTACGCTGCATGGAAGTGCAGAGAGTATGGGCGCTCAAGCTCTGCAAGGCTATCACATGAGGGTCCTCTTTGGGCCGCGCCAATGCAGGTGATCGTATGAGGAAGACACAATCCGCTTCAACAACTTCGTCGCAAAGATGCGGCAATTCAGAACCTACCTTTTCAACATTATAAAGGAGAGAGCTGTGCTCGCAAACAGGCGTGGGCCGCACCTGAATCACTTGCTAGATTGAGGAATCGGTCCCCGCTGTAGGGCCAGTCCCTCTCGTGATTCTGCAGCAGGCAGCACAGCATGCTCAGCCATGCTGCCTAACTCTCATACACAAGACCATGCAGGCACAAGCCATTTACCATGGCCAAACTGCGTGGTGTTTGCGTTTACAAAGAGCCAGTGTGTGTTGCATGCAGGGCATTCCTCATTGAGGGTGGCTTCACTACCACAGTGCATGTTTGCTGAGGGACACATGTAATGTTGGAGGATGCATGCATGCGCATGGGTGAGTAAGGGGGGGTGACTCGCCCCTTCAGTCAGCATCCAGGGCATCTGGCTGACAAGTGGCTCCATCTGATGCATGAACACATCCCACTGCGTCAGCTGGCCCCTGCACCGCCACAGCAACACGCATGTTCACAGTTAGGTAACCCTGAGATTGCGGGTTACCTAAGCGGGTCACCACCCTGAGACTAAGTTTCCTCAGGATGTAGTCACTCAACCACATGGTTGCCCTGCCTCCACTCTTGCAGGTTTCATTTCAGAGCCTCCCACTGAGAGACTCCATTGCAGAGCCCTCTACTGCCTACTCATCTCTGAATAGGTGTGCGAAAGTGATGCAGCATCAGGAATCTGCCTTGCCAGTGGTGGGCTGCAATTGTTCAAGAAATAGCCATTTTTCAGAGCAACCTGTCCCTCAGCTCTTCCCAAGCCAATTACTCATCAGCACCGCCACTGAACAAGAAGGTATGGACGGATTGAATGCTGCACGGCACTTGTAGTATTACTGATAATGCAAGTCCTTGGTAATAAGTTGTTACTAATAATGATTCATGTTGGGGCACGGTCTCCAGGGGCGTGCCTGGCATAGCTGACGTCGCCGTTGAGCAGAAGCAGCGAGGCATTGGCCGCACTGTTTAGCAACCCCTGCAGCGTGTACAACGACGCCCCCTGCTGCGCCTCGCTGTCCACCAGGAAATTGTAGAACATCTCAAACACCTGCACGCATGGGATATCTGATCTGCAGCACTTGAGCTGTCTAATCGCCATTGAGTCAGAAAGCGCATCATGCTGACGCTGGCTTGTGCAAGCACATGCAGCCATGCATATGGCATTCAACACACGAAATACCTTGCTCAAGGACAGCTCACACAGCTAAGCTTGCACATGTTTTCAATGGTTGATAATGACATACTGCCCTCTGCAGTGAAAGCACAAACAGATAAGGAAGCATGCAGGACACTCACACTCAGGTTGGCTGTCTACACATCAGGTGCAGAACCAAAACCCGACAAATAGAACAACAAGGAAAACAAGCGGGGCAGATCATTGGAGGGTGTCATGATGGACCACACTATCCAAATAAGATAATGGGCCCCGTCTCAGATTGCAGTCAAAAGTAGTCCTGCCTTTTCTATTTGGTGCCCTCACTCTAGCAGGTCAAGCTGTCACCTCAAAAGTCCAGTGGACCGCCAGAAGACTTCAAGGAAAGAGAAAGGGAACGCGCACAGATTAAAGGGTACCCATGGGCATCCTATGGCGCACACTTGCCGTGTGCTCCAAAAAACACCATGATTTCAGACCCATAATGGGTGCTACTTCAAACCCATTAAAGGGGAGATAAGGGGTGCGCGCACGTGTTGGAGGGTGTCCACAGGGGTGTAATTGAGCATGTCCTCGGCCTGGTCTTCAGCAATCTTCATGAAAACTTCCTAGACCAAACTCCTGGACCCTGATTGACGCAAATTTTGTAGCATTGTCTACCCTTCAAGAGAGGGTAGGAGAAGGGGGTGTGAAAGGGGTGCGCGCACGTATTGGAGAGTGTCAACAGGGGTGTAGTTGAGCATGTCCTTGGCCTGGTCGTGGTCTATCTCAGCGCTGCCGTCCGTTTCTGCATGTCCTAAATCCGCCACCGCCAAGAACCGCACAGACGCGTCCCGGCCCACCCGCGGCGCCGTCACAAAACTGAATTCCCGGCTGAAACCCCACGCCTGTTGCAACAATAATCTCAACACTTCGTACGCGATTTTCCTGGATGCGGGCCTGTTCACAAGATGAGCAACCAGGTCTGAAGATGCACAAAAAGAGGTACTGCTCCGTACAGACATCAAGGACGATGCCCAGTGTGCATGATAAGCGCGTGTGAGCCTATCATGAGCGGCTGGTGCATTCCATTTCCCGCTGGAGCGGTCTCCATGGGATGACAACAGCATGCGCACGCTCTGTAACTCTTACTCACTGAAGCAGCTGCCAACGCTGCATGCAGAAAACCAATGATGGCTCACCGGATCGCCGACGGCGTAGTAATACCGCGTGCCAGGCTGGAGCCCGGTCAGCGCCGCATAGTTCAGCCACCCCGGGTCCACCCAGCCGGTGGAGTTTGCCGGCGCGCCGCACATCTGCAGCCGCGTGTACGTGCTGAAACTCCCCCTGTTCTCCTGCCCGAGGCTGCCGGGCTCCCCGCCCCACCGCACTGCCGGCCTGCCCGCATCGCGCGTCGTCCATTGCGCGATCATCGTCCTGTGAAAATGCATGCTAGCCGTCAGCAGCTTGTTCAGGCAATGAGCGTTGTCAACAAGTGTCCTAGTTTGGCGACGTCTGTTTTTGCAAAAGCGTCGCGCGTCGCCCATTGCGCGATCATCGTCCTGTGTGCAGGACATGCATGCATGCCATCAGCTCCCTGTTTGGGCAATGTGTCTTCTGACTCCATACCTGCCACGTGCCCCCCGTGGCTTCTGCATTACCTCCCTTTTACCAAGTACCGGACGATTACCGCCCATGTGCAACCAACTTGCCAGTCAAACTCTAATCAGTGTGCAGCCAGCATCTTTCAGGCCTTTCTGCCAAATCCGCAAGCCTGCAGACCCAAATGCCACGCCAAACAGAAACACTTTGTCACTGTTCATGATGCTCAGATGTAGGAGTCATTTGTGTGGTCATGCGACACAACCGCGCGATCGTACCCTTCGGTGACCCCCAAGGCCAGGTGCACATGCTGGGGGTCATTGGGGTTGTTGAGCCCAATGGGCGCCGAGCGCGCCAGCAAGTTGCCCGTGCCAAATTTTGTCGTCAGTGAGACGTTGTAGAACAGCAGAAAGGACACGTCCTTCCGCTGGTTCAGCAGCCGAAACCTGCACACCACAAGTGGTTCTATATTGAGAGAATCGTGCTATGTCACTTCCTCATCTGCGTTATTGCAGCCCACCTGCCCATGCCATACGCCTGCTTCCTGCACTTTGCAGCAATGAAAGCTTGCACAGCTGCAAGACACCCTTCTGCATTCATTGAAAACAAGGTGCATTGTGGCTCGGTACAACCCTTCTACTGTCTTCAAGGCAGTAGACACATATGCATGCAGCAGGCAAACATTGCTCTAGCTGTGACCTCAGATCGCTGCTTGAGCCAAGACATAGCTCTAGCTGGCATCTCAGGTCGCCTGAGTCATGACACGAACGGACAATTCAGGACAGGGGCAGATCGCATGCACTCACGTGTGGGAGCCGGCTCCAGTCTGCAGGTAGCTCTTGGAGGAGGCAAACGCCCATTTGAACTTGAGCGGTGAGCGCTCATTCGGATTGTCCTCGGCGAAAAACAGAGCCACCGCATCTGCATTTGTCGGCCGCTGCACGCCAGACCAACTCACCTGCACCGCCAATCGCACACTTCCTCAAAGTTTTGATCTGCGCGGCATGTTCTGTTCCTTGCAGGTAATGTAAACACATGCTTAGGCATGCTGGGCTGCTTTGTTTGTGGTGGTGCAGTAGGACTCTGCTCCTGTGTCATCCTGGGGTCTGGAATGGGCAGACTTGGGGGTAAAGTAGAGTTGGGTACGCGGTGGCAAGACTCTGACGCTGCAAAAAAATGGCTGGCTGCATATTTGAAGAGGGTATCCACAATTCCAGTTGGCCTATATTTATATTTATATTTATATTTATATTTATATTTATATTTATACAGCCAGGTCCGATGAGACTGGCTCTGTCCTAAGTTCCAGGAGGTGCACAAGTGCGATGATCACCTCCACTTTATCCCCATCAACGAAGCTGGTGATGTTGGTGGAGATCCGCACTCCCCCCGACTGCCTGAGCTTCCTGGCATCTGACCCCACTGCACCCAGAAGGATTGCTGCAAGTAGCAGCTGCCCACTCCAATGTGCTGATGCAGGCCTCCTCCGCATGCCTTGTACCTGTTAAAACCATGCATGGCAGAGGTTAGATGTGAGCTTCAAGGCTGTTCGTATCCCACAGTCAGGCTGCATTGTACTAGTGATTCTTACTAAAGCGCCAGGATGAGCCTGATACGGCAAGCACCCGCGCATTAGGCGCGCACACGCGCGCGTACATACTTCCTTCTAGATCTGAGCATATTTGTTTTGCATCTGTCGAGCAGTGTTTCTTTTTAGCAAGAGAGGTTTGGCAAAGAAGACACCATCGGGCCAACCTGGATCTGCTGACTAGCAGCGGCGCACGAACCGCATGTTACATGCAAATAAAACCTCAATTTCGAGATTTTAGTGAGAGAATATCCCCTTACCCCCTTACTGTGAAGAGCATCTGTGTCGTCAATGCGCATCTGCTGTTTCTGGGCTCCGTCTGCGTGGCTTTTTGCGCATGCTGCTACGCGTAGCAAGCAATGAGATCGATAACAACTCGCTCGCGCTGACCAGAGTGCGGATGGCACAGATTCAGAAGCTTGATCGGGTGCGCTCCAAGCGTGAGCTGTCGCTCACTTACACTCGAATTGGCAGCGACGGAGCTACCAGAGCACGTTAGTTGAATGCAAGCGTGGAATCGAACGCGAATGTAGCGCATAGAACCGGGATCAGAGATGAGATGCTTTCTCGGAGCACTTCGGACAGTAAACTCGGTTTCGACAGCTGGATCTTGACGGCGTGCCCTCCCGAGGAAATTCTTTCAGCTTCTTTCTTTGCATGAGTACTTATTTGATACGCCACTGACACACATTGGTATATTCTCGACTGAATATTTTCTACGCTGAGCCTATCCCTTCGTTCATAATTCGGAATATCTCGGCAGCTTGTTAGCCTTTGGTGGCCAGTGCCAACACTGAGATGCCCAGTCTGCCCGTCTCATCTTGACTGATCGAGAACCAAATTACATTTTGTCACTGAAAATATCATTCAGACGTTGGTGCTGGGTGCAAAGGCTGTCTCGTCTCCTGCATTGTCTGCAGTTGCCGGCAGATTGATGTGAACGATCTCTGGACAGCTGCACAGGAGTCGCAGCTAAATTACATTTTTATCAAGCAGGTCATTAGATTATGGCCAGAAGAAAAGGCCCTAAGGCGGTAGATAACACACCAAAAGCTGGGGCAGATGAGCCAAGCACCTCCTACAGACCTATGGGGGCCTCCCTTACGCTCGAAGAGGTGAGCATCGAGCATTACAACTCTTTTAATTGATGCTAAGGGAAATTGTTGTTGATGAGGGCTTTGGCAGGCTGTTTCCTGCTATTCTTTGTGACATTTGCGAGGATGGTGAAAAACATCCATCCTGTTTGTACAAAGTCTTATTAGAGAATGTTACGCAAACATGATGCCGCGCTCGTAGCGCTGCAGATCAATTAAATATTAGCAGGACGCCATCAAGCTTTTCCGTGCCGTTTTCGTGCTGAGCAAGCAGCTGCCAATGTGCAGATTGCAGCGGATCAACTCACAAAGGTTGCGGAGGAGAATTGGTCCAACGCAGCGCGCAGCAAAGCAAAGCCGCCTGCATTCAGGCCGGAGCTGGTTGTGGAAGTGTACAAGAGGGAGCTGGGGGGAAGCAGCGTGCACCCGCCCAAGCTGAAGCGGGTGATGCTGCTGGAGATCTCGCAGTACCTGGAGAACTACCTCTGGCCCCACTTTGACGCCGCCACCGCCAGCCACGCCCATGTCATGTCCATCCTGGTGCGTGCCTGCCTCCCAACAAGTAATCTCAGTGCCTGAAGATGCTGGAAATAATGCATGAGACACCTGAAGCGGAAGGAAAGAGCCGGCTCTGGCATCGCGCGTGTGCTCCTTTGAGCACTTGCTGCTACAAGTTTCCTCCCTCGATGTAATATTAGCCTCTTTGCTTCTCAGGAAAAGGTAAGCATGCAGGGATTTTCAGGCCAAGGCAGTGCTCTCCTCCCTGCAAGAGGATTCCACTACTAGAGAATTGATCGAGGTGTTGATGCGTACGATTTGGTGCAGGCCATGGTGAACGAGAAGTTCAGAGAGAACGTCCCGGCGTGGGACGGCTTTGCGGGGGGGCCCTCGGAAAAGTTTGCGGCATTTTTTGGCGCGGTGCTGGCGCTGAGAGGGAACTCCGCGGGCTGGGAGACGCACGAGCGAGTCACCTACCTGCTCTTCGTCATCCACTGCTTCCAGAGCCTGGAGCAGGAAGCCGTGCGGAAGCAGGCGCTGCAGCTTGTCTCCCTGCCGCTCTGGCACGCCCTCTCACGGGGGCGCCTGCAGGTCTGTCTGCCTGCACCGGCTTTCTTCTACTGTGCTCTCAGTGTCACGTGGGCCTGTAAGTCGCGGTGCTGTCTGGCCTCAGCACCATACATGGTGGTTTGTATGACCGTTTTGACACAGTCTGCATGGTGATAGATCTGATGCTGATGAGCTGCCTTTGCTTTGTAGCTGGAGCTAGGCGGGAATGAGACGCTAGCAAAGCACTGGAAGCGGCTTGCAAAGAAGGAGGCGGCGGCCGCAAAAGCTGCGGCGGAGGACGGTGCGGCCGGGGACGCCAAATCGGCGCATGTGCCTGTGACTGAGCGGCCGGAAGCGACCTTCCTGCCATCGCTGTTAGATGAGTTCCTGGAGGTGGGTGGTACAGCCTTGAGCTTTGCCTTTTAAGGGAGGCTGAATGCTGCCCCCAGTAGCCCTATTTGCAAGCAGACGGGAAACCAGAAATGCACATTTGCAGAGAGACCATCTTTTTCAGGGTTTGTTTCCTAAGAGGCCGGCAGGGGTGCAACTGCGAGATCATTGTATGCGTTGAACGGCATGAGAATAAGGCAATCTTTCCAAGATGACTGGTCAGCAAGCTTCTTGCATCTAGAACTACGCACTCAATTTGCAGACCCGTCACAATCCCATCGAGCTGTTGTCGTATGACTGATCATGAGTCATGCTCTGTCATAGATGCTGCAGTCAGTGGTCCCCCCGGAGGTGGCCACCGCCAACGGAGCGGGGGGCGACGCGCGCCTGGACAGGCAACGGCTGCTCTACTGCGAGCGCTTTGCTGAGCTGCTGATCGACCTGCTGAGTCAGCTGCCCACCCGCCGCTTCGTGCGCACTCTCCTGGAGGACAAGGCCATCCTCATAAAGGCCCGCATGTCGTCCCTCTTCACGCACCCCGAAGGTTTGTTCCCGAGCTGCCGTCATGCAGTTGACAGGGCTCACACAAATCACCCTTTGTGCTGCAGAAGTCTGTACTTCCCACTTGTGCCAGAGGTAATCATGGCGTCCCTAGGGGGTGCGAGGCTACTTTGGAAGTCCTGATCAAAATTGGCCATCATGCCGGAGACAGGGCTCAAAGTATGTGTTGGTTTGAAGCACCCCTTCCGCTGCAGAACCTACCATTTCTCACTGTCCCTAGAGGTTCTTGCGGGGTCCCCAGGGGGCTATAAATGCCTTGAAAGCTTGTTAATGTGCCGTGTGCCAAAGGATGGCACGTATCCTCCCTGTCAATGGCGTGGCTGCGCAGCACCTTGCTGGATAAGCCACGCAATTGACATTCAAGACACCTGTTGCCCTTTGCTTTGCGCATGGCCGTGCTCAGAGCAATGACTTAACGGCATGAGTCTCCTCGTTGTATCATGACAAAGAGCACGCCCTGATCAGGCGCGGGGTGCTGGCGTCTGCAGCGCAGCTATATTGGCAGCTGGTGGACCTGTTGGCCTTTGCTTTGCGCACTGCCTTGCCTTGTAGGGTGACAAAGCAAACGGTCATTTCCGGGTTTGGGTGTAATTTGGCCGCCAAGTTTGCAGTGTGCGTGATGAGTCGGAAGCTTGCTAGAGGGGTAGTGGTAGAACCCACAGCAGGTCCTCATCAGGCGCGGGCTATTGGCACCTGCAGGGCAGCTGCACCAGCTGATGGACCTGTTGCCTTGTGCCTTACGCACTGCCTTGCCCGTTAGGATGACACTGCGCATGGTCAGTTCCATTGTCAGCACATCCTGATCAGGCGCGGGCTGTTGGCACCTGCAGGGCAACTGTACCGGCAGCTCGTGGACCTGTTCCAGTTCTACCAGTACTTCCCCATCGACGACCAGAGCGGCGAACCCCTCTCAGACGCGGCCGTGGTCGCCACGCAGTACGAGCGCCTAACTCAATTCCAACGCCTGCTCTTCAAGCACCACCCGCAGGTGAAATTTTATTCTTGCAGCGTTCTCTGCATGCATGTTCATGACCGAGCCTGGCCTGTCTTTGTATTTCTTCCTTTCCCAAGGCGCCCCCGATGTTCAGCAGGTCAAGCTGGCACCTATGGGGCCAGTTAGTAATAGGTGGCCACGGCCTCCTTCAGGTATTGTTTTGCTGCATGTGCATAGGCAGGCTAGCACAATTGATGCTTCGATTGTTGGGAGTTGAGGGTTGCATATACTGTATAGTTGCCAAAGCAGCTTCCACTGGTGGTCATCCGTTTCTGCCTGGACACACCCTTTGCCACATGCATGATTTCCCAGTGAATTTTGAACACCTTGAGATGTTTCTTGTGGAGGGGCAAGCCGTAGAGTGCGTCGATACTTCACGATGTCAATTACATCAAGTTGCTGACATCGGTCTACTGGCATGAGCAGCTGCGCGAGTTGGCGCTGGCAAACTGTGGGACGCTGCAGAAGCGGTCGGTGCTGCAACCTGCTCTGACTGGGCTTGACAAAGACCAGCTCTCCAACCTCGTCACCAAGCAGCTCAGGTGACTAATCCTCACAGCATTTGTGTGATGCAGATCACTGGTCTTTGGCACACACGCTAGGAGCATATGCCACTGCAAACAGCGTCGTGTGGTTTCCTGTTGGTGTTTGAAGTGAGCCTGATTTCTGCATGGCTAACAATCCAATAGCTATTTTTTTACTCCCAAAAATGCTCAGTATAGCAATGCTGTGGTCTGCCATAATTTGAGCTTTCCTCACTCTCTAAATCCTGACATGAAGCCAAGAGCAGAAAATGGCAAGGTCCTGCAGTTGTCCAGTGAGCACTTAGTCAATGGCACCTCTTGTAGACACAGGTCCACCTCTCTGTACCATCATCATTAGCTCTATAGCATTGTAGCATTATGGCATTTTCCGCAGTGACATATTGTTACGGTTCATTGAAAAAGTGGCATGACCTGTTGTGCATGCATGCCTCTTCTTGCCGAGATTGTATTCCTACTCCAGGCTTGTGGCGGAGGATGATCCGTGGGCGGAGGACCCCGAGTTTTTGGCGGAGGTGGTGATCAGCCGCTACGAGCGCCAGCGAAGTCAGACAGAGGTTGTCAATGCAATGCCGCTGTACCCGACAGAGGCCATCCTGTGGGATGACAACCAGGTTCCCCAGGTGCACTACACAGGTGAGCGCCTCCTTTCCCTTTGATCCACCCCTTTTTGGTCATTCGCCATAGGGCGAATGCCCTTAATGGTCGCCCAACCTGGTACGATTCATCTCTATATTTTGCCCCTTCCCTAGGCCACTTGGCTCCTGAGCAGGCGGCCACGCTTGCTGTACGGAACGCGAACCAAAGTTTAGAGGTCATTTCGAGGAATTCGCGTATGACCTCGTGGCCGCCCGCGGGCGCTCGCACTGGTTTGGAGTAGATTTTAGAGGGTATTGTTTGTGGGGGTGCGATGTACCACCTGCCAGCTGGCAATCTCGCCGCAGCGTGGAGGAGGTGCGATAAGCATGTCGACATAGCGTGTCAATGGCTTGCGTAACATGACGAGCAGAGTCTCTTGACAAGGGGCGCAAGCTTTGAAGCCAGTGAGGAACGCTTGCAAATGCATGCCTGGTATGTGGGAGAGAGGGTGCAGTTGGCAAGCATGCAGATGCGGGCGATGATCTCTGGCTTCTGGGTCCCTGGTGACACCATTGTCGTCTACTGTTTCAGGGCTCATATAGGCTTTGCACCGGCACGTGCAAAGGAATGTCAAGAGCTGTCAATTCCCAATTGCCCTCTAGGCTGTCCATACATTGCCGGGCTGGACGCTGTGCACTGCTGGGTTTATATATATATATTTTAGGGTTTATTTGGGGGTTTAGGGTATAGACAACTGGAACCGAGCGGCGATTCTGAGAGGGGCTCTTCATGTGCGGCACCTGCATTTGCAGAGAGCCGTGTGTCCGTTCTGGATCTGCAGTCCAATAATGCAACTGGTCATGGTCTACGCAGGCGAGACGTGCCTGGCGCTGCCCAAGCTGAACCTGCAGTTCCTGACGGCGCACGACTACCTGCTGCGCAACTTCAGCCTCTTCCGCCTCGAGGCCACCTACGAAATCCGCGAGGACATCGCCGACGTTCTCTCGCGCGTGTCCGCCTCCTGGTGAGTCATCCCTTACGTCATTATTCACCCCATTCCACACTCCTGGGAAGGGCTATTTTTCATGCACCCCTTGAGACCGCCATTGAAATCAGGGCGAGTCATCATCACTGGCCCTCATGACTCAACCCCAGGAGGGGTGGCGGTTTTTCGCATCTGCATCTCTTCTGCGTCGCTGCCACCTGGTGAAACACCCTTACTCATCCCTCACCTCGTCCCCCGGGGGAATGTCACATTTCACATGCTGCATGGGGGAAGCGGGGGGTGCTGTTCTCTTCCTTGCCTTGACATTCCATCCCCCGGGGCTGGCTTTGTTATAGCCCTTTCTGCAGAGCAGCGTGATGTCCTTAGGTGTCTGCAACTCTTCTGCTTTGCTGCCACCTGGTGAGCAATGGTGACTCACCTCATGACCCGCCCTTATGGGAGTATGTCAGTGGCAGCGCTCCTGTTTTGGTGAGCGGCTGACATGACTGGCAGCCCCTAATTGCATTTCTCTGGGACCCTATGGCGGTGCACTGTCGATTTTCTCCTTCATGCTTTGCTCCTTGCTATTGGAGCAAAGGCGTGGACGAGAAGGTCAACACTGCACCACCACTTCTGAGAACTCCCGAGAGCACTTGCATTGTCCACTTGTGTGTGCTTGTGCACTTGGCAGGAGAATGTACATCCCTGCAGCAGCATGTGGTGTCACAAGCAGGATCCAACACTATGGAACTGAAACAGCTTTGAGATTGCGCTGTCTTCCGACCATTGTGGATGATTTCCCTCTGCGGAAGCTGACACCGGGGGACTATAAAGGAACTCTGGATCAAGAGTCGTCTACTGAAACATGGGAAGGATGTTATGACCAAAACCAGAAAGGTTCAATTACAAAATCCCTGAAATTCATGATGGTTTTGAGACCAGATTTGGGAAGCACACCAGGGCATCACACTGGGAGCATGAATCTGGTATTTTCGGAGCTAGTTAATACCCTGAAAATTGCTATGAGAAGTCCCCCGCACCCCAAGAGGTGCGGGTTGTAGTACTACAGTTACACGGATGACTAATGGTATTTCATTAATGCGCGCAGGGAGGAGACTGACGATGGGGAGGAGCGGGTGGCGTTCCGGGGCTGGGCGCGAATGGCGCTGCCGTTGCAGGCATTCAACGTGGTCGAGGTCCGCAAGCCGCGCGTCGGCGAGAACAAGCCGGCCGCCGTCACCGCTGACATCACCCTCGACACCTCCAGTGAGTCACCCATGCTCTGCGTTTAGTCATCATGCAGTCAGTCGCAGAAAGCAATCCTACAAGACTTAATGAACATAGTATTTTGACCTTTCGTCGACACTAAAGCCTATATCCACCCAATTATATTGCATTCCCCGTGAGTATTTATGGAGATAGCCCTTAAACCCTAACGCCATACACTCTAAACCCCAAGCAGAAGTGTTTTACAGAACAACTCTAGTGGGTAGTCACAGTACTTGGACAGGATGATGGCTCTAGTTCCTTTTTAGGGTCATCTATCTTCTAGCCCTTTGTCTAGCGCTTCAATTGATGAGTCTGGGGATGTTGAGCAGTTTTCCATGCGAGTTTCGCCTGTGAGGCTGCAGCTACCCTGCTCTCTGTTCTGAAGCCTGCTTTGCAGGTTATTCGGGAAGTACTCAGGAATTAAGGTAAGGGGTACTTGGGAATTAGGAAACTGCGCCTGTGTGCATGTGTGTGCTTGCATGTGGGCAGTGGCTCCCAGTTTGGTTCTGCGCTCGGGAGAGCCCGGGCATCGCTGTGTGAGGAAAGCATTGCGCGGCTGAGCCATTCACGGCAGCGTTGCTTTGTAATACAGTCCTGACTGCCCCAGCTGCTTTACTGCTTTCCTCACCCAGAACGCCTTTCTGAATGACCACTTGCTGTTAACCCCGGATTCTGTTTGCCAGTGTACAAAAATGTCTCATCTTCTATTGAAAAGCTACATACCGCGCAGGCCCAACAGCTAGGCCCAGTGCTGGCATAGTCAAGGCAATGCTCTGATCATGAACGTGCGCGATCCAAGCTTGTTATGCACAGGCTCCTTTTCTGGCACTCAACAAAGCACCGCTCAGAGGAACTAAAATCTGAGCAATTGATATTTTTACCCGCAGAGCTGAGGGGAGACGTGCGCAGGGTCAAAGCTTGCTGCCAACAAAGCAACGCTTGGCATCATACTCACTGAACATTTGTTATTCACCCGCAGAACTGAGGGGCGATGTGCGAGGGGAATGGGACGACATGAAGCAGCATGACGTGGTCTTTCTGCTGACTGTGCGGCCGCCGGACCAGGCAACACTTCGGATGATGCGTTCCGACGGCGCTGAGTTGTCGCCTGCCGACACCTACGGGCTCGTGTACGTCAGAGGTGCCGAAGTCATCGAGGTGGGCCATCAAAGGACAAGTATACAAATTTATAAGCAAGGAAAAAGTCACTTGTAAAGGCTTCTATGCTAGGTGCATGGATCTTTGAATGGGGTTATTAGTCAGCCTTGGAAGAAGTGGTGCCTTGAAATTACACAAGGACTGGCAGAGGTCATGCGTGGAACGCAGCTTGCATTTGTGCCATCTTGACAGGACCCTTGCTGTATTTGGTAAGGGTCTGAGAACTGCTGCGTGTACCCTTGGAGCTCTCGAGCATGGCTCCTGAACATTGCATGCCGCTGGTAATGACATAATTTACCACACGTTCCAGCATCAATGGCATGGTGGCTGCCCATGTGCCTGCATGGCTACTCAACCAACTCAATTTTTCAAGTCTAAACCGCATACCATTGTGACTCCACAGGTGAAGGACGAGGATGGGCGGCTGATGAACGATTTCACGGGCCGCATAAAGCGCGATGAGTGGAAGCCGCCCTCGGGTTTTCAGCGCACGCTCACCGTGGCGCTCGACACGGCGCAGTACCAGATCGACATGGAGTCCATGGCCGCGCACAAGAGCGAGGACGTCTACTCGTCGTTCAACGTCCTCATGCGGCGCAAGCCCAAGGTGGGGCTCAATTGATTTTCTCGCGCGATATTCCTAGGGGACTTCAGTGGTTTGTTGGTGGTTGAGGCTAGCTGGAGGCCATGCTCGCGCATAAGAGCAAGGATGTGTACTCATCGTTCAAAATCGCTGAGGGGTTTAGCGGGTGGTTGAGGTGTTAGCTTGAGTCCATGGCCGCGCACAAGACCGAGGATGTCTACTCGTCGTTTAATGTCCTCACGCGCCGAAAGCCCAAGGTGGGGCCTCTGCAGATTTAGAAGACTTGCTTTGCAATCAAAGGGAAGTGTGGTGGTGGGCAGGCCAGCTTGGGGCTGGCGCGGTGTTGCTGGGGGGTTATTATAACTGTTATCTTCACTCCCTTTCCCTGCCAAGAGTCAAGTTGCATTTGCAGAGCAGCTCCAGGTAAAAGACTGCAGAAGTTCTTTTGGGTAGTACCTCTAGTTGGTAATTACCAAGATCCAAGCAAGACCACTCAACCGTGGGCACAGTGCTCAGTATATATACCAACCCCCGCCAGGCAGGAGTTCAGATAGCTGCACGTGAAATATATACGCGTGAACTTTCTCGAGAGCAGCAGGTTGCATGCGCCTGTGATCTCAAAGAGGCACATGTCTGGAGCTCTTATGCTAGGAGCTTTGCATGCCAGCTGCTGCTGCTGCTCCGAAGTGGCGCGTATCGGGGATGAGCGGTTGCTGGCAAGCATGCAGCAGGATCCGCTCCCATTTCTGGCGGCTGCGGAATTTGATTTTGATTTTTGAGCGATGCGCGCGCAGGAGAACAACTTTAAGGCGGTGCTGGAGAGCATCCGGGACCTGATGAACGAGGAGACGGTGCTGCCGGACTGGCTGCACGACATCTTCCTCGGCTATGGCGACCCGGCGGCCGCCCAGTACAGCCAGCTTCCCGCCTCCTACCTGCGCACGCTCGACTTCAAGGTGGGTCGCAGGGAAACGCCCCCCCCATAAGGGGCCTCAAGGGAACAGGGAATCTGTTCCCTTTATAGAGCAGAACAGGTGGAGGTGTCCCATATTTGAAGGGATCTCCCACACAAAAAGAAATGTTCTCTATTGGAAGAAGGGCAGGCAACAAGGTGACACATGCCAGTAGAGAAGTGGGGTGCCGGCCAATCTGATTGGTTTGCTTTCACTCTCACCTTACTCGGCCTAATACTTAGTCGAAAATTATACGAACATCTTCAAAAAGGGTCGAAATGTAATCTTTAATCTCCAAAATTATCGATGCTCTAAGAATATTGAAGGCGGCTTTGGGAAGCTCTCCCAGAGGGCATTCCATTGGCGATGGCCGAATGCAATCTTGGCGATGGCCGAATGAATCATTGTGAAATTGGTGTAATGTCTTCTTGAGTTCATCCGACTAAGGCGCAATCCGACTCGAATCAGGACGAGGACGATAATGCCAACACTCATTGGCAAATCTGTACTTGGTCAGCAGAAGCTTGGTTCAGCAGAAGCTTGTGTCAGGCATCTGTGCTCAAACCTCGTGGTAAACGCTGTGCTGTGCCCAGTGCAAGGGTGAACGTGTTGATGTTGAACCGCATGCAGACACCAAAAGGGACCCTCCATTCGTTCGCTGGAACTCGTGCTCTGAGTCATATAATGAGAGATCTTTCTGCTTGGAGATCAGAGCGCGGCAGGTCGAGCAAAGTGGTGCAGGTTCTCTTGAAGAAAAAGAAGATACGAGCGGCTGCTGGTTCAGTACACTTATTTGTGACTGTCTATTCAAGCACAAGTCTGGCTTTGTGATGCGCGATTCAGCTTTCCTCTCGGACAATGTGCGCTTGCTGGGCCTGTCTCTGTGGGCAGTGGGCGAGGGCAGGCTATACATCCACGCAAAGTTACCAGGTCAGTTCATGAAGAAAAGTGTGCATGCATGCGCAGGACACCTTCCTGGATGCGGAGCACCTGCGCGACAGCTTCCCGGGGTACACGGTGGATATCCGCAACGCGAGCGGCGGCCCTGACCCTGTGCGGCCCTTCCGCATCACCTTCCCTCCCCTGCCGGCCCCGGAGGCCGCCAAAGCCAAGGGCAAGCGCAAGGTGCGCAGCTGGTTTAGCTCCCTTCACAGACCTAGATTTTGCCAAAGATGAAATGGGGTCAAATTGTAAGAGACAACGCTGGAGCAGTTTGCCAGAGTCACTACCTTCTAAAGATCATTCTTCATCCAGTGTGAGATTTTGCTCTTTCTCAATAGGTGTCTAAACCCCCCAACCATGGCCCCCCCAACCATGTACCACTAAAAAGGGCTGGGTGAAACATCTGCGGCAGTCACATGGCGTCGGCTGTGCTTGTCAAGCCACGATCAGTATCACCTACCCGAAAGCCAAGGGGTTACTTTCGGTGTGCTTGAACCCTGGTCACAAAAACCTGGGAGATACCAGGTAATTTTACATGAAGCCGATGCGGTGCAGGCGGCTGGCGCGGCTGCGGCAGAGGCGGCCGATGCAAAGACGCTGATCGCGGAGTCCTACGCGCCGCCCGACCCCGGCCCGTACCCGCAGGACAAGCCTCCTGAGAACCAAGTCAGGTTCACGCCTGTCCAGGTACTTACCTTCCCGGTTTCTCATGGCGACATTTTCAGCCTACCTTCCTCGCTGACATGGGTTTCTTAAGTACCTTAAAACCTCTCATTTGCAGAAGCTGTAGCTTGCACCGTGTAGATGGCCAACCAATTGTGCAGCTCAGCAGGGTTCCTAGGATTACCTTAACTTGGCCCATCTATGATCCATGATCTGTGCGCTGTGCAGTCATCATTAGCAACAAACAATCAATGTCTTAGCGGTTAAGCTCAACCCTAAACCCTGCACCCCCAACACACGTGTGAAATTAAGCATTTCTGAGTGTGTCTTCCAATTCTTGCGCAGGTGGAGGCGATAAAGGCGGGGACGCAGCCGGGGCTGACGATGGTGGTGGGTCCCCCCGGTACGGGCAAAACGGACACTGCCGTGCAGATCATGCACGTGCTCTACCACAACTGCCCCGACCAGCGGACCCTCCTTATCGCACACTCCAACCAGGTGGGCATCTTCTGCCGCAAATGTCACTCCTGCAGGATTGTGCTGGGCTGCACAGAGGGGCCCAAATGGGTGGCTGTCGCTTGATTTTCAACGCCCCTCTTCAAAATCCACAGAGCGCTATCGAGGCTTTTCTGTCCTTTCCGGCAGCGTGCGCCGTACTGCTGGCTCTGCAATCAAGTGCACCAAGCCTATTTCCCTTGGATCACAAGGACTTCGGTAGCTGTGGTCAATCGATTCAAGCTGCTTCGCACTTTCCATGGGAGGGACATCTCAATGCTGGCGGCGGTGAGCGTTGTGTCATTGGGGCCCGTCTGGATCCGGCGAGAGTCCCAACAAGGGATAGCCTTGACCTGCAGCTCGTCTGTAGACGCATCTTGTTTCTTGGCGGGAACCGCGTGAAACTTACACCGATGCTTGGTTGGTGCACCGCAGGCGCTCAATGACCTGTTTGAGAAAATCCTGCAGCGCGACGTGCCGGCGCGGTACCTGCTGCGGCTGGGCATGGGCGAGGCTGAGCTGGCGACCACGCTCGACTTCTCGCGCGTCGGCCGAGTCAACGCCATGCTTGCGCGCCGCCTCGAACTGCTCGCCGAGGTAAAATTTGTTGATTATTTTGGTTTTGCCTTGATTTTGGCCTTTGCCAAGTCCCCTGGCTGCTCAGAGAGACCTTCAACCTTCCTTTTTCTATTCATCGGCGATGAGGAAGCCCATGATGCGCAGCTGCCCTGTCTTGATGAAGGGCACCAGAGTGAGCTTGCAGTGCTGCATCCGACACACCGCCACCAGCTGCCATACCCCAACACACCTTGAACCCCTATAAAACCCAACCTAGTGGCATCTCCTCTCAGGCCCCAAATATTTGCAAAGCCTGGCACGTTTGGTGTAATTGCTGCAGTGTTGAAAACCATGCATGCAAGATTTAAGCAGTGCTCTCCCGGGCAAAAGTTGACTGAACGCTCTTACAGGCCTGCTGCATGCTCCTTGATTGCTGGAAGGGGACAGTCGTCCTCAGGGGACACATGAAATGCTCAGAGACTCATTCACGGCTGCACCTCGTGAAGAATAGTACAAAATACTTCATGTCGATAAAGTAGGTTTTGGAGCGAAACTTTTGCTTTAAAATTCTCGTGGGCCGCCCGCTAGCCGTGTACAGGGAACTCTAAGGAGGTTTTCTATCAAGTGTCAAAGAGGCTCTCTTGTGAGCGGTTAAACAGAGAATCCCTTTAGAGTTTCTGCTTTCTGTAGCTGAGAGGTGTTGAGCGTCCCTTGTCTTGCTTAATCAGGTGGAGCAGATGGCCAAGCACTTTGGCGTGGCGGAGGATGTATCTTACACCTGCGAAACGGCCGCACACTTCTGGCTGCTGCACGTGCTGGCGCGCTGGGAGAAATTCCTCGCCTCCGTGCGCACCAAGAAGACGCCCGAGTGCATCAAGGTGAGCTCTCTCTTCTGCTCTTCTCTGGGGGGGCGTCACTGTCCACTAATGCTTCAAGCATTGAACGGCAGATGTTGCTGTGTGTCTCTCAGAGTGCCATGCCTTGTGGCCCTGCGTCTGTCAGGGTTATGCAAGTCTTCAGCCTCTTGCAGGGCAAACCTGTGTGGCTTGCATGCATGCGCTCATCAAGAAATCTTGCACGCGCGCACCTTCCTCCAGGACAGATGTCTTTCGCGCATGTTGCATGAATGCCAAGAAGGCTCTTAAGTCAGTCTGTTGAATGCCAGGCCCTGTGCAAGTGCGTTTGAGATTTTGACACTCTTGCCCCGTTTTGCTGCGTAGGAGCTCTTTCCGTTCAAGGAGTACTTTGCGGACGCGCCGGGGGTCTTGTTTACGGGCGAGGATTACGTGGCTGACATGGAACGCGCGAAGGGATGCTGGCGCCACCTGCGCACCATGTTCCAGGAGCTCGAGGAGTGCCGCGCTTTCGAACTGCTCAAGGTCCGAATTTGACTCCGAATTTGAGATATTTGTCCTGAGCCAGAAAGCATCTTGTAGCGGAGCCTTTGCATGTGCCTTATTTGGCGTAAATTGGCATTTACCTGACCTGGCCTTCTGCTCAGCGCCTGGTCTGGCATATGGCAATCAACGCCAAATCTCGCGCATGGGTGCCAGTGCCTGATCTGGCGTCCAGTCGTCCAGTGCCTCGTTTGGCGCTTTGTGCCCATGCCCTGATTTGGCGCAGTTTCTGACGCCTGATCTGGCAACGAAAACTGCGATTACGTAATCTGGTGCACGTGAATCTGACGCCTGATCTGGTGCGCATGCAGGGCCAGGCGGACCGAGTGAACTACCTGATGACAAAGCAGGCCAAGATCGTGGCGATGACATGCACGCACGCAGCGCTGAAGCGGCGCGAATTCATGGATCTGGGCTTCAAATTTGACAACCTGCTCATGGAGGAGTCGGCGCAGATCCTGGAGATCGAGACATTCATCCCCATGCTGCTGCAGGTGCACTCCCTAATATCTAGCTCCATAAAAACCTCTTTTCTATTCACCCTTGAACTCACTTTCTCCGAGGCTTGGCCGGCTTGCACATGCCTGATGACAAAAGTGAGGAAAGGCGGGGTTTGCACAGTGATGCTTAAGTTGTACTGATGCCTCAAGCCTTGCAATTAAACAGGTGGAGTGCAGAATCGATGCTCACAGTGCCTCCATGCGTTCCCGCTCTGGAACTATCACACACCTCTATCTGCACAGGCGACAAATTGCAAGAATTGGCACAGCTTAATTCAGATAGGAATTATGTTGGTTGCACCCCAAATGTACTGATTGGTTTAGCATTGAGCTGAATTTTTGGTTCTGCTCCCATGTGCGCAGAACCAGGAGGATGGAGTGGCGAGGTTGAAGAGGGTGATCCTGATAGGGGATCACCACCAGCTGCCGCCGGTGGTCAAGAACATGGCCTTCCAGAAGTACAGCCACCTCGACCAGTCCCTCTTCACCCGCTTCGTCCGCCTCGGGACCCCCTACGTCCAGCTCAACGCCCAGGTGCTTTGCTTACCTTGAACCCCTTTTCTAGGGTTATTTAGGGTTTAGGCTCTACCTAAAACCCTAAAACTCGAAACCCTAAACCCTTTATAGGACCTTTTTCTTCTGCGGGCCCGTGAGCAGGTGGCTATCAATCCACCTATACGTTGGTTAGATACTCAGACCAATCAAACCTCTTCTCAGCAGAACTGGCACCCCTCTATGTCCAACTCAATGCCCAGGTGCTTTGCTTCCTTCCTCACCCCTTGGTCTACATGGGCTCTTTCTATTGTGGGGCAATGAGCAGATGGCTCTTTGCCCACCTGTGTATTGGTTAAATACTCGCACCTCTCATCTCTGCGTGCACTGGGCACCCCTACGCTCTACCTGAACGCCCAGTTGCCTCCCTTTTTTGCTCCTGCCGTACAAGCTTTCAGACCCTTGTGGCTCCGCCTTGGTCTGTATGTTTTTGTGGATCTCATCGCACCTTAATCCTGCAAGCTGATTGCTCAGCATGCACTGAAGAGCTAACAGCATGCTTGAGAACATGGTGGGATGCGATGCACCTGGAGAACTTTGTTGCGGCAAGCTCTTTGCTTGCTGTGTCGGGTGGGCTTGTCTACCTGCCACAAACCTGCCGGTAGCCAAGTCAGAGGCATACATGATTCCCCATAGCTTTTTGCTTAATTTACTGATCCCCTGTAAATTTCTGACTTCCAATGTTTGTATTCGAACGTCCAGGGGCGCGCGCGGCCGAGCCTGGCCCAGCTGTACAACTGGCGCTACAAGGATCTGGGCGATCTGCCCAACGTGCTGACTGGACCGGACTTCCTCCGCGCCAACGCCGGCTTCGCGTACGATTACCAATTTGTCGACGTGGGCGACTACCAGGGGCAGGGGGAGTCCACCCCTGTGCCCCACTTCTACCAGGTAAGAGAAGAAAAGTCAACTGATTTGAAGCTATGTCGTGATACAGTACTTAAACAGGCAGGTTGTTCTGATTGACGGGCTTATCAGAGTGTATCAGAGTCTCATTTGTTAGATGTTCAGGGTGCAGGATGCAAAGCTGGTGACATCACTGTCACTTGATGGATGGTCAGTGGTGGTTGTGATCTGTTGTCCGTCCAAGATCTTCCATGAGGGACATCTCCAGAGCAGCGTTGGAAATGTTCCTTTTCGAGGCTTTGGACACATAGCAGATCATTCCCTTGTTCTCATGCTGCAAGCGTTTTTCTATGCACTTCACCACCCTTTAGGTCCCTTCAGTTACCCCTTTTGTTACACCGCCGATGCCCTGTGGCACTCCCACCACTTCAGCACCCTTCAGATCCTCTTGAACACCCTTCAAGCGCACGGATAAGATACGAGTCACGCGCTGTGCCCCGTGCAGCCAGGCTAGTACTAAGTAGCATACAGCGTTCCGCTTCTAGTGTCCGAATCTCCACAGCAATCCCTGACGTGCTCCTCAATTTTCTTCGACTGTGACTTTGATTTTGATTTTGTGCGTGCGCAGAACCTGGGGGAGGCAGAGCAGGTGGTGGCGGTGTACCAGTACATGCGGCTGCGCGGCTACCCGGCCGACAAGATCTCCATTCTGACGACGTACAACGGCCAGCGCGCGCTCATATCAGACGTCATTGAGTCCCGCTGCGCCCGCCACCCCGCATTTGGCCGGCCCCTCAAGGTGCGCCCTTATTGTGGATCTTTAATTATAGGCCTATTTGTGCTGCAGCTGCCTGCCCCAAGTCCGCAGGCGCGAGAAATATACATAACTGTTTTGGGGCAGTCTTTCAAGAGCGCGCCGATCAGGGCTTCAGCAACAGCTCCAAATGAGTAAACCTCCCATTGGCGCGCTGTTGCCGCATGAATTGCTGAAAAGCCATCATGGGCAAGATGACGGGTGCAATGATGCTGCGGTCACACCCAGATGCCCGTCTTGTGATTAAGATCCCTTCAGAGAGCATTCATGACCGAGCGTCAAGAAAATGGCATGGATAGCAGCGCTTGATTGTCCATCACCGGGAGAGTTCATGCTGCCTTCCTTGTTTCTAGCAATCCCATGACACCCTCTTGACTCGGAAGTATGCATGCTTGACCTATGTACAGTATGGCTGTGTGACCTGTGAGCACTGACATATTGGCTGCCTTGTCCACCGTCTAACAAACCTGTTTCAAGTTCTCATACCCAGAATTTCCCAGACACAGCAGGTGACGACGGTCTTGAAGTCCTTTTCAATCAGTCTGAAGCCCTTTTCACAACCTAGTATTCTATCTACCAGAGTTGAATTCAAAACACAGGAAGCCTAACCCTACATTTGAATTTATAACACAGGTGACGACGGTGGACAAGTACCAGGGGCAGCAGAACGAGTATGTGCTGCTCTCTCTCGTGCGCACGCGCGCGGTAGGGCACGTTCGCGACGTGCGCCGGTTAGTCGTGGCGATGAGTCGCGCGCGGCTGGGCCTGTACGTCTTCGGGCGGCTGTCGCTGTTTGCCAACTGCTACGAGCTGGCGCCGACCATGCGCCTCTTCTGTGAGCGGCCCACGCAGCTGGCGCTGCACCCTACCGAGTACTGGCAGGTGCGAGGAATTAAACCCTGAAATTGAAGCTTAAACTTGATTTCAAAGTAAAATCCCAAAAGTACAGATTTGCTTTCTGATTCATGAGACCTGGACAGAAAGTGTCATGCACATGGAAGGTTCAAGTTTTGCTGCTGGTCAAGTCAAGGAGAAGTCCAGAATGCACTGTCGCCTGGCGTCCATGGGATGCTGTATGTTCCTGTGCGTGTCATGTGGCACATTATTGCAGCCTTGGTGAACTAGAAAGTGTTGGCCACAGCTTTGGGATGTCAGGACGTTGAACAAGGATGTTCAGTGCAATAAATGTGTGCTGAACTCTGGAATGAGCGATCTATCGTCAGGGCGCGCCCGCTGCAATATTCTTACTCCTTCTGCTTTTGCTTTGCTGCAGAGCTGCGAGCGGGGAGTGGAGGACGTGGGCCAGCCGCTGCTGATAGCCGGGCGGGAGAACATGGCTCGACTGGTGGCCGCCATGACTCGCGAGTGGGAGGTCGCCACCCACAACGCCACCCTGGCTGCCCAGCAGGTGTGCTTTACCTCCTTTCTATTGTCTCTCTTTGGGGCTGTATCAGCTGTAGTAAGTTTCTTGGTGCCTGTACTGTCAGGCTGTCTCGCCTGCCAAGACACAGTGTTTAGCGGCCTTTGCTGTGTGTGCATAGGCGCGTCTCGAAGAGCAATGAAGCTGCTTTGCAGGCTTCTTTCAGCTTCTGCAGCTGTGGAAAGCTACGGCTGGGGCCGCATGTTGTGCATCGCTTTGGCACTGTGTCATGGGAAGATGCTGCCACTTGCTGCAGCCCGGTCCCAAGATGCATTTTGAGTTGTTGAAATGTGGATCTTGAAAGCAAGTGCTTGTACTTGCAGGCGGCAGTGCTCGCTGCCGGGCCGCGGCCGCCAGCGGTGCCGCACCCGGCCGAGGCCACCGCAGCGGCTGGCGCCGATGAGACAACTGGGCCGGCCTCAACCGCGGATACGGACGCCGAGGAGCCGAAGGTTGGAGATGTTGTCATGGGCGAAGTGGAGGTCACGGATCTTGTGCAGATCGAAGACAAGCCGGAGCAAGCAAAGGTCTGAAAGAAATGGGATGCTGAGGCCGGCATGGCGGCCGGCCCAGCCGCTGCGGGGGGCGCGGATTCGGGAGCGGAGGAGCCGAGGGTCAGCGATGTTGTCAAGGGCGAAATGGAAGTCACGGATTCTGTGCCAATCGAGGACAAGCCGGAGCACTCAAAGGCGTAGTGGGAGATTGCTGCATACCGGTGCATGGTGCATCAAAAGTGTGCATGGTGCTGGCTGCTGGGCGCTTGGTCTTTGCAGTGCAGTACAAGGGGAGTTGGATGCAGCTGTTTATTGTGACAATAAGTTGCACTGTGTGGAAGGGAGATGCCTTGCTGAGATCAGGCCTTGCAGTGCTGATCGTGCTGTGTGGAGAGGGCGGTGTGATTGTGTCTGGAAGCACATTATGATGGGGGAAGGTGTTTGCTAGCAATTTCAGCCGGACTCGAATAAGCAAAGCATATGGCTGGACCGGGAATTCTATAGGCTCGACGGTGGTGATTGACAGACGCTGCCAGTTTTGCACAGAGACCAAGAGGATCACCTGTGGAGTGCGAGCCTAGAATTATTGTATTTTGGAATGGTTGATCAAATGCAGAATTAAAAGTTGCAATCGTTAAGTTGACGTGCTCTGTCGCATGGAAGTGAGTCGGTGCGTTAGGATTGCATGGTACTGCTGCCCACAACTGCATAAAACTAATCACACTTGCCACTGCTCCTCAATCCTGGAGCGCAGTGCGATCACACCGTATCCGGATCCTTCTCTCACAAGTCTAAAGCAAAAAGAAAAGAGTACGTAGGGTGCAAACCAGTGACCTTGCAGGCCTCTCTCAACCAAGTTTACTTCTTTCCTCGTCACCTCTGTGAGGCTTGCATGGAAGATTGATGTCACAAATGCAACATGCAAAACAGATCATCGGGGGCTTTGCAGGTCATCACTGAATCCACTAGTGGTCGCGCTCAGGACTGGTAGGCTTCCAAGAGCGGACGAAATATGGCTCGTTCAGTCTGATATGAACACTCCGTGACACATTTGGAATTGGTTCCAAATTTCAGTCCCCAGGGTCAAAGCCCAAGTCAACCATGATCTGGAAGACCATCATGTGACAGTCATGTGATCAAATGCTGGATTTCCCTTCCGAAGTGTGCAGCTATCCACAACATACAAGCTTGAGCGGTTGTTTGACACTGACGATCTATACAGAGGCTCAACCTATTTATATTGCGAAGGGCACATCGAAATTGAAATACAAGATGTATCGCATGGTCTCCATCGCCGAGGCCCAGAAAACTGTGCTGAATGCGATTGAAACCCTGCCATCAATCTCGTTGGGCCTTTCAGATGCTGTTGGACACATTTTGGGGGAGAATGTGATCGCAAGGGAGCCTCTGCCACCCTTTCCTGCCTCGATCAAGGTGCGACGATCTGAAACAATCGGGGTCCTTCATCGGAACTGCCACACCAATACTGCGTTGCAATGAACTTCAAAAGATTTTAAGGTGCACTGATTGAGTCATCCTGCATTGCTGCCAGCTAAGTCACATTGCAATGGTGTTCCAGGATGGGTACGCTGTGGTTTCCGCCGATGGGCCAGGGGACTATGATGTTGCATTCGAAGCCCTGGCTGGCACAGCTGCTGGTCAATTGAAGGCCGGCAGTGTCGCTTACATCACCACAGGTACAGGCACGGGATGTTCTTGGTCACCATCTCTCCCACCTGGAGGCTATCAGCCTCTTCTGACAAGCAAGAATCTCATGAATTTGAAATATTAAATTCTTGCAGGCGCACCACTGCCGGATGGAGCGGACGCAGTCGTGCAGGTTGAGAACACAGAGAAGCTGCCAGCCGGCCCTGATGGACAGCAGCGGGTCCGCATTGTCAAGGTACCTTTTGCCTTGTCAGCATCCCTCCAAAATTTTGGATGGTTCTTGCTTTGCCTCTGGGTCCACACCATGCAGGCAGGCATCCTGCTCCACCTCACCCCCAGAGGTTCAGCGACAGCACTGTTTGATCGATTGACAAGCATGTGACACATACTCACTGGCAAGAGTGCATGCAGCCAGCAAAGGGGCCGGGGGACGATGTGCGAGCACTGGGATCAGACATAGCAGCCGGAGAGGTGGTTCTTGCAAAGGACAGCCTGATCGGGGCAGCAGAGATCGGCCTGCTGGCCACCGTGGGCGCTGCCACTGTTCAGGTGACCTCAGTTCTCTGGAAAATAAAAATTCACTCCGAAATGTGTACCTCACAAGTCATGAACTTGATTGTTTCTCCAGCAGGGCATGCATTTCAGGTGCAGCCTACATGTTTGGCAACTGGCGGCCGCACAATGCACTTCAATATGACTGCAAAAGTATAGAGATGCTGATCCTCCCTGAGCCCACTTTTGCTCAGAATTGATAGGCCGCCTAGGGCTGTTTGGATGTACTGACAGCATCCAAGTGGTCAAAGCAGTCCATGACAAAAGATGTGCAACACTGACAGCATCCACCTGCCAGATGACTAGCTGAACTCATGTGATCGTCTGCACAGCAGCAAAGACTCTGCGCTCGCTTCCAAACCCCTAATCTTCAATCCCCTTGAATACATACTGCGCGCCGTTCCAAAACCACATTTTCAATTCGCTTGAAAACCCTCATTAACCCATTTTCTATTTGCAGGTGCGAGGAAAGGCGCGCGTGGCGGTGCTGTCGACAGGGGATGAGCTGGTGGAGCCAGATCAGGAAACCTTGGGCCCCGGCCAAATCAGGGACGCCAACAGATTCATGCTGGCCGCCGCCGTGCGCTCGGCCGGCTGCGATGTTACGGACCTCGGCATTGCGCGGGACGACCCGGCCGAGGTGCAATATTCCTGAATCTATTCCTATATGGCGTAGCTCTGAATATTGTCTCCCAGAGCACAAATGTGACATTGTTTGGTGGCGCATATTGCACCATAAGAACAGGCAGCAAAATTCAGCGCAGAAGAAGTCAGGAAACTCAGAAGCAGGAACCAAAATCCCAGAGAGTTCTCTTTTTGATTGGTTTCATGCTTTCGGGTTCCAGGATGGAGTTTTGGTCCGCCCAAATACATTCATTGCCCAACTATTACTTACTAACAGTTACTAAGCAAGTAACAGTAGATTACTTTGTGGGATGCTCAGAGGCACTGAAAAGTGCTGTCTTGACCACGCTATCTTTCTCCTGAGCCAAGTTCTGTCCAGAACGTGACCCAGGAGTATCAGCGGGCTTTTATGCTGCTCACAGGTACTGTGTTGGCGTGAGCTGAATTGTAGAGACCTCAGTGTGATGTGAGCTTACTGGTGAGGTGTGCTCTGCAGGTAGAAGCCAAGTTTCAGGAAGCCATTGCCCAGGGGGTAGACGTCCTGCTCACCTCAGGTGCTTCCTCAATGGGTTTCATCTATCATCTCCCTCAATTTCCCTTAGACTTGCTGGGACCTTGGATCTGTGTCTCTCTGCATGGCTTTAAATTTCAAGTGTAATTCTGCTGGTGTCATTGGGTCTTCTGGTTACTAAGTTTACTGAACATGCTTGCTCGGCCTCCAGGCGGCGTCTCGGTGGGTGACAGGGATTTCATCAAGCCGATACTGGAGCGACAGGGGACCGTGCACTTCGGCAAGGTACACATTTGCCCCATCCATGAGATTCTTTCCGGGCCTCTTGTTCTGGGTTTTTTGTCCTGGGTCTTGCCCAGCTTTCCAGTATCGCGCGAAACACGATAAATGCCCACACACCTGGGAATGAAACCACTGTGCTTCTTTTTGGGATCTTGAAGGCACGGCAATGCATGCACACCACATTGAAAGTTCTCATTCCCTTTTTTGACCCCATGGGGGTGGTATGATCTTGAGTGGGTCTGTACTTGCAGGTTTGCATGAAGCCGGGCAAGCCGTTGACTTTCGCGACCCTTGACGGCGCAGCGGGCAGTTCGGGCAGGGGGTTAGTCGTGTTTGGGCTGCCCGGCAATCCAGTCAGCAGCATCGTCACCTTCAACCTCGTCGTGCTGCCAGCGCTGCGCGCCATGGCCGGCTGGGCGGTGAGTCATCCCTCAGTCACCATGTTATCTTATTTTCTGGCTCTCTTGCCTGGGCCCAGACAATGTCAATTGCGGTGCATGTTTATTATGCATCATGTACAGAACTTGACTCGCTCCGGCATGAGACATTGGAAATCATGCAAACTTGTCAATAGTCTGGGTTCTCCGGTGTCCGGTGTTTGTGGTACTTCAAGCCATGGCGAGAGTCTTTTGCAAGTAAAGTCCTTCAGCACGCCTGTTGAGCTGGCAATCACGTGCTTTGCAAATCAAGACTTCTCAAACAAGCACTGCCCACGGTTGATTGCGTCTTGCTTGGATCTGGCGAGTCCAACAAGGGGTAGGATGTGGCGGCCTTCGACTGCAGCTTGTCTGCAGGACGCACCTTGCCTCTTGACAGGCAATAACAGTAACAATAACAATAACAGTAACAATAACAATAACAATAACAATAACAATAACAATAACAATAACAATAACAAT